>LSQX01368545.1_pt3 | contig 183550 bp, 169 predicted proteins | sample 654561 | NCBI WGS metagenome assembly LSQX01 (sample SAMN04489861, study PRJNA283612) | anaerobic digester metagenome | isolation source: 4 biogas reactors fed with cattle manure at either 37C or 55C with and... | place: Denmark: Kongens Lyngby | collected 2014 | reverse complement strand
GAAGCGCGTTCCGCCTGGGTTTCTTCGAGTTTGCGTTCGAGCTCGGCACGCCCTTCGTTACTGAGGGCAAGTTCGTCCCGCAGGGTTTGCTCGAGGGAAGCGCGCTCCGCCAGGGTTTCTTCGAACTTGCGTTCGAGTTCAGCGCGCCCCTCGTCGCGCAGGGCTAGTTCATCCCGCAGGTTTTGTTCGAGGGAGGCGCGCTCCGCCAGGGTTTCTTCGAACTTGCGTTCGAGTTCAGCGCGCCCCTCATCGCGCAGGGCTAGTTCATCCCGCAGGTTTTGTTCGAGGGAGGCGCGTTCCGCCAGGGTTTCTTCCAGCCACCGTTCGAGGTCGCGGCGGCTTTCCTCGCGTGTCGCCAATTCGGCCCGGAGTTCTTCGTCCTGCCGTTCGAGCCGCGCCCTGGTTTCCTCCAGCGCCGCCGCCATTTCGCTTTTCTGGCTTTCGGTCTCGCGGACCCTCTGCTCCCATTCCCCCCGCGCCCTTTCGTGCTGCGCTTTTTCCTGCTCGAGCAGGTTGGAAACGGCGGCCAGCGCGGCCTCCGCTTCAGCCAGCCGCTGCATGAAACCGCTCCGCACCTCCTGCAGCCGGCCCTCCTCGGTCTCCTGCTGCTCGAGCAGTTGCGCCTGGGAGTCCCTCAGGGCGGCTTCCCATGCGGACATCTTGAGGCTGCTCTTTTCCTGGAGCTCGTGGAAGCGCACCTCGTAGGTGCGCAGCATCTTGGTCAGGTCGTCGTATTTCCGGCGCATCGCCTCTTCGGCCCCGGCGTCCCCCTCGAGGGTCCGGGGAGGATGCAGCGTAGCCAGGGCTGAGGCGGGGCCGCCGGGATCGTGCCGTAGCGGTATGGCCTGGAGTTCCACGCCCGGGGTTGATCCGTCGATACCCGTCCACTTCAGGCTGACGGAAGCGTTGGACCATGCGCCGACGGTGGCCAGGAAATTCTGAACCTCTTCCCGTTCCTGCGGCGGAACGAGGTGAAGCAGGTTCTTCCCGATGACCTGGTCGCTGCGGTACGCCCCGATCAATTCCAGCCCGGTGCGGTTCACCGCCAGGAAGGCGCCATCGGGCGCGATCAGCGCCACCCCCACGGGAACGGTTTCCACGATCAGGCGCAGTCGATCCCCCTGCTTCTTGAGCGCCTCTTTTTCGTGCGCCATCCGGCCGATCTCGACGGCCCTTTCCGCGGCCATGAGGGCAGGGTAGAGGACGGCTCCGAATCCCGGGCGATTGGGGATGAAGAGATCGACCCCCCCGCCGAACTGCTCCTTGGCGGCCTCGCCGTCCGATTCCGGGGTGAGGACCACTACGAAAGCGGGGTTCTTTTCGTGTTTCAACCCCTCGGCCATGGCGGCGACTTCCGGGGGAGGGATGGAGCCGTCGACCAGCAGCGCATCGAAAGCGCCGGGGTCGCTGATGCGCATCTCCGCATCCGCGACTCCCGGGGAAGGGTGGATCTCCACGGCGGGGGAGAAGGGCTCGAGTTCGCGCCGGAGCGCGGCCTCTTCACGAGAATCGCTGCTGACATAGAGTAGGTTCATATCGACCCCGGTCTGCGTTTGCGTTCCAAGCCCGATGCCGAACAGCAGGGGGCGTTCCTTCTCTGAATATACACCCTGAGCCCGAAGTTCTCAGGGATTTTACCAGTTGTTCGCCTGCAGCATCTTGTCCAGGTCCGCCTCGAAACCGGCCGACGCCAGGACCGTCAGAACGGCGGGGTCCTCCTGGGCATTGTCTCCATCCTCCATATGGGACAACGGCTTGATGTCTCCATAATCCTCGAAGAGGTCCGGGGTCGGAGTCGAGCCCGGATCGTGCGCGGATGCGTTTTCGTCTATCAGGTCGTCCAGGACGGCCAGGGGGCTCTCGAAGGTGATGGCGGATTCGTACAAAGGGGAGTCCGAGATCGAACGGATGCTCGAGCGCAGCACGAGGCCGGGGATTCTGAAAGTGCCTTTAGTCGTCACGATTTTCAGAAGGATCTTCATGTTCGGACGCAGGCGGAATGCCGTGTGGAGCAGCATTCCCCCCTTGGAGATATCTATCACCCGGACATCGGTCTCCTGGTTGATGGACACCCCCTTCAGCGAGGGGATGTCATCCGGTGCCACGCGCCGCCATTGTCTTCGGTTGGCGCCGTCAAACGATTTTTTCTTTTGTTTCATAGTATCAGCTTTTCCCGTCTCGCGATTGCGCACGGCCGGCATCGCCGCCCGATGCGGACCGGCGTCATATCCCGGCACACCTTCAGATCGGCGGATATCGGGTGAGAGTTTAGGTCGAATTCCCCTGTTTATGGGGCGATGGTGTGTTTGCCCCAACATGGCGGCGGCATTAGGTTTGCAATCAAGGCTTCCGAACAGGCCGCAGGCGCATGGGTGGAGCTGCGATCCCGTCCAAACGTATCCTCTGCGACCTGATTCCGGGGCCGGCCCCCCCCGGAATCGGGACGGGGGGCGAACCGGTACCCTTCAGCGGCTGATCACGAACAGCGCCATGTCGGCCATCAGATTGGCGTCCTCGGTCACTACCCGTCCTTCCTCGGTGTCCAGCGCGATCCGTTTGTGGATGGTGATGTGGTGATCCCGGCAGAAGTCCTCGAAATCCGCGATGGATAAAAACCGGATGTTCGGGGTGTTGTACCACTCGTGGCGCAGCAGTCCGGAGGAGATGGGCGCTTTCCCCTCCTCCTGGAGCATCCGGCGCAGCTTGTGGTAGGCGAAGTTGGGGAAGCTCACGATGGAGCGCCGGCCCACGCGCAGCATTTCACTGACGAGGAGCTCGACGTCCCGGATCGCCTGGAGGGTGTGCGAGAGTACGACGCAGTCGAACTGGGCGTCCGAAAAGATTTCGAGGCCCGAATTCAGGTCGGCCTGGATGACGTCGAACCCCCGCTCCAGGCAGTGCAGTACATCTTCTTCGTTGATCTCCAGCCCCACGAGCTTCCGGTTCCCCTCCTCCCGCAGCCTGACGAGGAGCGATCCCCGGCCGCAGCCGAGGTCGAGCACGCTGGCGGCCCGGGGGATCAGGCGCACGATTTGGTTGTAATCGATCCGGGGATGGCGCAGGGCGCCGAAGATGCTCGTGGGTGCATCGGCGTCCACAGCGTCCTCCTCTTCGGTCGGCCCGGAGGCTCCCCGAAGGTTTTGTAGGAAGGCGCGCATGAAACCCCCGTAGACCGGGAGTTCGTCCGGGAGCAGGAAGGCGTCGTGGCCGCAGGAGCTGGCGATGTTGCAGTAGCTGACCGGCTTGTTGCGCGCGATCAGCGCCCGGACCAGGTCCTGCGACTGACCCGGGGGGAAAAGCCAGTCGCTGGTGAAACTGAGGATGAGCCACCGGCACCGGGACCGGCCCAGGTTCTCGGACAGGGCCTCCAGGGTTTCCCCGAGATCGAAGAGGTCCATCGCCAGCGAAAGCCGGATATAGCTGTTGGCGTCGAACCGTTCCACGAATTTGTCCCCCTGGTAGGCCAGGTAAGAGCCCACGCTGAACCGCTTTTCGAACATCGTGGCCAGTTCCCGCGGCCGCAGGCGGTCGGCGCCGAACTTCTGTCGCATCGCCTCGGGGGACAGGTAGGTGATATGCCCCAGCATGCGCGCCAGCGCCAGCCCCACCGCCGGCGTCGTGTTCTCGCTCAGGTACCGTCCGCCCCGGAAATCAGGGTCGCGCTGGATCGCGTTGCGGCCGACCACGTCGAAAGCCAGCGCCTGCGTCGTCAGCCGGGCGCTGGTGGCGATGGCCACGGTCCCCGCGACCCGCTCCGGGTGCCGCACGGCCCAGGTGAGCGCCTGCTGCCCCCCCATGGAGCCGCCGACCACCGCCAGCAGGCGGTCGATTCCCAGGTGGTCGAGCAGCAGCCGCTGCACTTCGACGATGTCGCCCGTGGTGATGGTCGGGAAATCGGCCCCGTAAATCTTCCCCGTGGCGGGGTTCAGGCTGTTGGGCCCCGTGGTGCCCCGGCAGCCGCCGAGGGCGTTGGCGCAGATGACGAAGTAGCGGTCGGTGTCGATCGACAGGCCCGGGCCGACGACGAGGTCCCACCAGCCGGGGTCGTCGTCGGCCGTATGCCGAGCCACGTGGGAATCCCCGCTCAGGGCGTGGCAGATCAGGACGGCGTTGTCCCGCGCCTCGTTCAGCCGGCCGTAGGTCTCGTACGTCACGGTGACGCCCTGGAGTTCCTCTCCCAGCTCCAGGGGGAGCGGGCCCGGGAGCGCAAAGGTGCGGGCGTGCCTGAGCGGGCGCCCGGTACGCAGGCTGTCGCTGCTTTCAAAGAGGTCCGAGGCCATGGGTCACTCCGCCCGCTGTCCCTGGGGCCGCGACGCCCGCAGCGCCTGGGCGAAGTCCTCCCGGATATCCTCGATGTCCTCGATCCCCACGGAGACGCGGATGTATTCGGGGGTGACGCCCGTCGCCCGCTGCTCCTCCTCGGTCAGCTGTGAGTGGGTGGTGGAGGCGGGGTGGATGACCAGGGTGCGTGCATCCCCGATGTTGGCGAGGTGACTCGCCAGCCTGACGGCGTCGATGAAACGGACCCCTGCCGCGTGGCCGCCCCGGATTCCGAACCCGACGATGGCCCCCGCGCCTTTGGGAAGCAGGGCGCGGGCCCGGTCGTGGTAAGGGTGGCCCGCAAGTCCGGGATAGTTCACCCATGCCACGTCGGGATGGCCTGCGAGCCATTCGGCCAGGGCCGCCGCGTTACGGACGTGCCGTTCCATGCGCACCTCGAGCGTTTCCAGTCCCAGCAGGAAGAGGAAGGATGCGAACGGGCTCATGCAGGCGCCGGTATCGCGCAGCCAGTGGGTGCGTGCGTGCGTGATGTAGGCGAGGTTGCCCAGGGGCTTCAGGGCCTCGGTGAACACCATTCCGTGATAGGCCTCGTCGGGGGCGGTGAATTCGGGCCATTTGGCGGGGTTGTCCGCCCAGGGGAACCTGCCGCTGTCGACGACGGCGCCCCCGACATGCACGCCGTGGCCGCCGAGGAACTTGGTCGTGGAGTAGAGGACGATGTCCGCCCCGAGCTCGATCGGGCGCAGCAGCACCGGGGTGAGCAGGGTGTTGTCGACGATGACGGGCAGTCCGTGCGCGTGCGCCAGCGCGGACACGGCCCGCAGGTCCGGGATGTCGTTTTTCGGGTTTCCGATCGACTCCAGGTAGACCAGCCGGGTGTTGGCGTCGATCAGGCGGGCCATGTTTTCCGGCTCGTCCGGGTTGAAAAAGCGGACCTCGATCCCCAGCTTTTTGAAGGTCTGGCTGAACAGGGTCCAGGTGCCGCCGTAGAGGCTGGTGGCGGAGAGAAAATTCTGGCCCGAACGGGTAAGGGTGAGGATGGCCGCGGTGATGGCGGCCTGGCCGCTGCTGAAGGCCAGGGCGCCGATCCCCCCGTCAAGGGCGGCCAGCCTTTTTTCCAGGACCTCCGTGGTGGGATTGGTCAGCCGTGAGTAGATGTTCCCCTGCTCGCGCAGCGCGAAAAGGTCGGCGGCGTGCTTGGAGTCCCTGAAAACAAAACTGCTGGTCGCGTAGATGGGCACGGCCGAGGAAAGAGTCGTCGGGTCCGGGCGCTGACCCGCATGCAGCGCCAGGGTTCCCAGCCGGTACCCTGCTTGTGCGTCGTCCATTTTTCGTCCCTTCTCCCGCGAGGGTGTCACGTCAAACTCCGGGTCGACGGAAAAGTTATGGATCCGTCCGGCGCCCGTCGGTGCAGCCGCTCCCGTCAGTCGTTTCGCCGCCCCCCTTCCGGGAGGGGAGCGAAGAAGTCCGCGGGGAGGGTCTCGCGCGTCGCCCCGGCCAGGGCGTTCTCCACGAGGCGCGCCACGTCCAGCCCGCTCTCCGCGCGTTCGGCCTTTTCCGGGTCGGCCGCGGTTTCCGGATGCCTGGGGATGAACAGGGAACAGCAGTCCTGGTCGGGCTGGATGCTGGTTTCATAGGTCCCGATGGCCCTGGCGATACGGATGATCTCCTCCTTGTCGTTCCCGATCAGGGGGCGGAGCATGGGCATGGTCGCGACCGCGGAGATGGTCCGGATATTGTCGAGCGTTTGGCTCGCCACCTGTCCCAGGCTGTCTCCCGTAACCAGCGCGGCCGCCTTTTCCCTGCGGGCGACCGCTTCGGCGATCCGGACCATGAAGCGCCGGTAGAGGATGACGCGCAGCGCGGGGGGGGCATAGGCGACGATCTCGCGCTGCACCTCGGCGAAGGGGACCATCCAGAGGGTCGACTCCAGCTGGAACCGGGAAAGGATTCCAAGCAGGCGCCGGACCTTTTCCTGCGATTCCACCGTCGTGTGGGGATAGCTGTGAAAGTGAACGTGGTGCACCCGGCAGCCGCGGCGCATCATGCGCCAGGCCGCCACGGGGGAATCGATCCCGCCCGAAAGCAGGCTCAACACCTTTCCCCCCGACCCGGAAGGGAGTCCCCCCGCCCCCGCAATCCGGGAGAGGAAGAGGAACGCCCTCCCCTTGACGATTTCGATCCCGAATACCGCTTCCGGCCCCTCCATCCGGACCGCCGCCCCGGTGCGCCCCTGCACGAAGGCCCCCAGGCGACGGTTCAGTTGCTGGGAATCGAGCGGAAACTCCTTCGTGCCGCGCCGGCAATCCATCTTGAAGGAGCGAAAAGAGGTGGAGGACACCAGGGCGGCCAGTTCCGCCTCTATGGCCTCGATCTCCGCCGGCACCTCCCGGGCGACGGCAAAATTGGCGATGCCGAACACCATCGCGAGCCGGCGCGTGATTTCCTCGACCGGAGAACCTTCGACAAGCTCGACGAGCAGGCGTCCGGCGAAGCGCCGGACCGAACCTGTTTCCAGCCCTGCGAGAATGCGGACCACGTGGCGCTCGAGACAGGCTTCGAACCAGCGGCGGTTATTCCCCTTGAGATTGATTTCGTGGTAATGGATCAGGATTGCGCGTTTCACGGTCGTAATCTTATCGCATCGCCGGAAATTTGCCGCATGAAAAGAAGGGGGCGTTATACAATGGCGTACATGCGGCTGACGCGCAGGGAATTCCATCGAATGACGGCCATGGCGGGGATGTCGCTCATCGGCGGCGCCCGCCGGGGACCGGGGGCGGCAGGCTCGCCCGTCGCCCTGGTGAAAACGGGGAACCGCCACTACGGCATACACCGGGCGGTGGAGTTGCTGGGGGGGGACGACTTCGGGGGGCGTGACGTCTATCTCAAGGCGAGCTATAACAGCGCCGATCCCTTTCCCGCTTCCACCCACCCGGAAGCCCTGCGGGCGCTTGCCGGGGTGCTGTTCCGCTTCGGGGCCCGCAGGGTGACGCTGGTGGAACGGAGCGGGATGGGGCGTACCCGCGCGGTGTTGCGTCGGGCGGGCGCCCTCGGGCTGATCCGGGAGCTGGGGCTCGGATTCCTCCCCCTGGAGGAAGGGGGGGGCGCCGACTGGCGCCGCGTCGAGCTTCCCGGGTCGCACTGGAGCCGGGGGGTGGAGATCCCCGCTTTTCTCGACGACGAAGCCTGCGTGGTCCAGCTCTGCAACCTCAAGACGCACCGTTTCGGGGGGGGCTACAGCGCGAGCCTGAAGAACTCCGTCGGGTTGCTGGCGAAGACCAGCCCGGAGGACGGCTACAACTACATGGTCGAACTCCATGCCTCCCCCGATCAATGCCTCATGATCGCCGAGGCAAACCAGGCCTATATCCCCAGGCTCGTGGTAATGGATGCCGGTGCGGTCTTTGTCTCCGGGGGACCGGAGGCGGGGGAGGAAGCGCATCCCGGCGTCGTCGCGGCTTCGGCCGACAGGGTGGCGCTCGACGCCGTCGGCCTGGCGATCCTTCAAGCCTCCGGGGCCTGGATCCCGGGAACGCAGAAGGGAATTTTCATGCAGGGACAGGTCGCGCGCGCGGCGGAACTGGGCCTGGGAGCCCGTTCGCCCGCGGAGATCCGTCTCGTCACCGGCGACGCCCCGAGTGCGGCGTATGCCTCCCGGCTGGAGCGCTTCCTCCTGCAATCGGCCGAATCGCGGTAAACCATCTTTGACCCCGATGTTTCCTCCCTCCATCTGAAAACCAGGGCCGGAGCGCATGCCCGGTTTCCCGTCCCGGCGGCAAAAAATAATTCCTTTTTCGGCCGTAACCTCCCGGGGATTTGCGGCGTATTGATATCAGGGCGCATACGGCATTGTCAGGGCGTCGGGCAATGGGATTGCCGCTGTGGCTTTGGAGGGAAAATGAAGAGGGATTTAGAGTCAATCATCCTCACCCGTCAGGAACTGCAGATCATGAAGGTGGTCTGGAAACTGGGGTCGGCGACGGTGAAGGAGGTGCAAGCGGCCATGTGCGAGGAGAAACCAACGGCCTATACCACCGTCCTGACCCTGATGAGCATCCTCGAGGCGAAAGGGGCGCTGACCCATTCGCGCTCCGGGCGAGCCTATGTCTTTCGTCCGCTCCTCTCCCGCTGGCAGGCGACGCACAACCAGCTCGAAGACATTCTCGCGCGCTTTTTTGAAGGCGATACCGAAAAGCTGATCGAATACGTGCTGGAAAACGAGATCAAGGGACCCGAACAGATGAAAAACATTCGGAGCCTCCTGGAAAGGGGAGGGGAAAACCAGGTCGCCTGAACCCCGGTCGCCGCGCCCAGCGCCGCGTCAGTTGGAGGGAGCGTAGTACCCTCTGCGGTAATTCAGTTTCAGGTTGTTGTCCTGGACCTTGATTTCGATCTTCCGGTAGCTCCCGTCCCGGAGCGGGTTGGTCGAGTGGTACCCCAGGTTGTACTGGCTGCGCAGCTCCAGGCTGATCTGGCGGAAGGCTTCGTCGAGATCTTCCTCCTGGATGGGAAAGAAGACCTTCCCCCCCGTTTCCTGGGCCAGCTGCCGCAGGATCCTGTCCCCCTTCTCGGTGTCGTCCCCCGTTCCGAACAGCCCCCCCTTGCTGATGCTGATGGGGAAAATGGTCGATTCCGCGCGCAGCGCCATTTCCAGGGCCTGGCGCATGTCGGTACGACTGGAAATATCCTCCCCGTCCGAGACGATGATGATGGCCTTGCGCCCGGTCTCCCGGATCAGCTTTTCGTCGCACGTCATGGCGATGGCGTCGTAGAGGGCCGTCCCCCCGGCCGCCTGGAGCTTGCGGATCTGCCGGGCCATCTTGTTGGGATCGTTGGTGAAGTCCTGAAGCAGGGTCACCGAGGAATCGAATTCCACCAGCATGGCGCGGTCGCGGTCGCGCAGCACGGTCTGGAAAAAACTGGTGGCCGTGTCCTGGATGAACTTGAGCTTGGGGGTTACGCTCTCGCTGGTGTCGACCAGCATCGCCAAGGTCAGCGGAAGGTTTGTTTCCCGCGCGAAGTTGGTGATTTCCTGGGACTTGCCGTCCTCGTAGAGGGCGAAATCCTCGCGTGCCAGGTTGGTCATGAAGGAGTCGGTCTTCCGGTCGAACACGGAGCAGAGGACGTTGACCAGGTCGACGCTGATGCGGTAGGTCTGGTCCGAGATGCCGGCGGGGAGCGGGGTTTGCGCCTCGAGCGGAGGCACCAGGTCCCCCGGGGACGGGCTGCTTGCTGTCAGCAGGCCCCCCAGGAGGAGAAGGACCGATACCCTGGAGAATCTTAGAAGCATCCTATTTCCCTAATGTTATAGGGACCCGACCATGAATCCCCGGTGATTATAAGAAGGCGCCGGGAACGAGTCAAGCGATCTCGCGCCGGCCTTTGCCCGGGCGGCGTTCCTTGCGGACCAGGGACAGGAACCTCTCGAGTTCCCCGGGGAGCGGGGCCGCGAAGGAGAGGGGGGCGCCGGAGCGGGGGTGGGCCAATTCGAGCCGGGCGGAGTGCAGAAAGGGGCGCCCGAGCCCCGCGGCCGCCGGTACGACGGCGGGAGGCAGGTCCGCGGTTCGGTTCCCCCCGTACACCGCGTCCCCGACCACGGGGTGCCCGCTTTCAGCGAGATGAACGCGGATCTGGTGTGTGCGGCCGGTCTCGATCCGCACCTCGAGCAGCGCCGCGAACCCAAAATCCTCCCGGACCTCGTAATGGGTGATGGCGGGGCGCCTGTGCCGGGCCCGGGACGACATCCGCTTCCGGTTGCGCGGGTCCCGGCCGATGCCCGAGGTGATGGTTGCGCGCGGCGCGCGGGGGGAGCTGTGCACCAGCGCGACATAATGCTTGCGGACCTCCCGGTTTTTAAACTGGTCCGACAGGGCGCGATGGGCGGAAGGGTTCTTGGCCGCCAGCATGACGCCGCTCGTCATTTTGTCCAGGCGATGGACGATGCCGGGCCTTTCCGGGTCCCCGGCTTCCAGGGTTCCCAGGTGATGGAGCAGCGCGTTGACGAGCGTGCCCGAGCGCACGCCGGCCCCGGAGTGACACACGAGGCCGGCCGGCTTGTTGAGCACGACCAGGTCATCGTCCTCGAACAGGATGTCGAGCGGGATCGCTTCCGGGAAGAGCCCGGGTTCGGGAGGGGGGGGGAGTTCCAGTGTCACGCGCTCCCCCTCCCGAACCCGGTGCCCGGTCTTGACCGCGGCGCCGTCCACCGTTGCGTGCCCCTGCCGGATCCAGTTCTGGATCTGGGAGCGGCTCTGCCCGGGCATCCGCTCAGCCAGAAAGCGGTCCAGGCGCACACCGGAGGAATCCGCGTCGGCGACCCAGGTTCCGGCGCGCGCGCTCACTTTTCCGGCGCCGGGGCGCGGAGAATGAAGTAATAGGCCGCGGCCGCTCCCAGCAGCGTGAGGACGGCGATGAACTGCGAGGTGGACAGCAGCCCGTAAAAGAGGTACCCGCGCTCGTCGCCCCGGAAAAACTCGATCACGAAGCGCAGCAGCGCGTACAGGCAGAGGTACTCCACGAGGATCTGCCCGGGGCGGTGGCGCTTGCCGAAGCGCCAGGAGAGGAGGAAGAACAGGCACAGGGTCCCGGCCGATTCGTAGAGCTGGGTCGGGTGCAGCGGCAGGTTGAGAGGGACTCCCACGTTGTCGTAGGCGTAGGTGTCCGTGAAGGTGATGCCCCACGGCAGGTCGGTGGGCCGGCCGTAGCAGCAGCCGGCCGAAAGGCACCCCAGGCGCCCTATGGCCTGGCCCAGGGCGATGCCGGGGGCCGCCGCATCGGCCACCTTCCACGCCGGCAACTGCTTGCTGCGCAGATACCAAGCGGCGGCCACGAGCGCCAGCAGCAGGCCCCCGTAGTAGACCCCCGCCGAACGGAGCGTCGACAGGGAAAAGATTTCGCGCGGGTTGCGGCTGTAGTAGCCGAAATCGGACAGCAGCAGCAGGACCTTCGAGCCCACCAGCGCGGCAAAGATGACCACAAGACCCATGTTCCAGATGGTGTCCGGATCGACCCCCTCCCTGCGGGCGTTGCGGCTGGCGATCCATATCCCCGCGATGAAAGCGGCGGCCAGCAGCAGGCCGTAAGTGTGGATGGTTAGGGGGCCGATTTCCAGGATCTTGGGATACATGCGGCTATTCTTCCTCTTCCTTTTTATCCTTGCTCGATTCCTTGATGATCTTCTGCGCGATCTGGGCCGGGACCTCGTCGTAGTGCGAAAACTGCATGCTGTAGCTGCCGCGGCCCCCGGTCATCGAGGTGAGCACGGGGGAGTAGGTGACCATTTCGGCCATCGGCACCTGGGCCTTGATGATCTGGACGTCGTGCTTGATGTCCATCCCCTGGAGCCGTCCGCGGCGGCTGCTGAGGTCGCCCGTCAGCGCGCCTGCGTACTCTTGCGGGGCGTAGATCTCCACGTCCATCACCGGTTCGAGCAGGACGGGGCGCGCCATTTCCATGGCTTTTTTGAAGGCGATCCTGCCCGCGATCTTGAAGGCCATTTCCGAGGAGTCCACGGGATGGAAGCTGCCGTCATAGAGCGTCACCTTGAAATCGACGACGGGGTTTCCGGCGAGATAGCCCCGTTCGGCAGCTTCCAGGATCCCCTTTTCGACGGCCGGAATGAAATTGCGCGGGATCGCCCCGCCGAAGATCTCGTCCACGAATTCGAAGTTGCCGCCGCGCGGGAGCGGTTCCATCCGGATCCAGCAGTCGCCGAACTGCCCGTGGCCGCCCGTCTGCTTCTTGTGGCGTCCCTGGACGTCGGCCTTGCCGCGGATGGTTTCCCGGTAGGGGATGCGGGGCGTCTTGAGCAGGACTTCGACCCCGTAGCGCTTGCGCAGCTTGGAGACGGTGACCTCGACATGAAGCTGGTCCGAGCCCGCCAGCAACAGCTGCTTGGTCTGCGGGTCGCGCGTGTAGCGGATGGCGCCGTCCTCCTCGATGATGCGGGACATGGCGTGGCTGATCTTGTCCTCGTCCCCGCGGCTCTTCGGTTCGATGGCGAAGGTGATCGAAGGTTCCGGCAATTCGACGCTCGAAAACAGGATGGGCTGGGCGGGGTCGCAGAGGGTGTCCCCCGTGGTGGTTTCCCGCAGCTTGGTGACGGCGAAAAAGTCGCCGGCGTGGACCTCCTCGATCGGGGTCATCGTCTTCCCCTGCAGGATCTGCAGCGGGCCCAGCTTTTCGTTCTTTTCCTTGGTTTGGTTGTTGTAGACGGTGTCGGAACGAATGATTCCCGAATAGAGCTTGATCAAGCTGATACGGCCCGCGAAGGGATCCGCGATCGTCTTGAAGACGTAGGCGGCGTACGGTTCCTCGTTGGAGATCTTCCGCTCGATGCTCTCGCCCGTTTTCGGGTCCGTCCCCGTGGTCGTCCCCACCACGGCCGGGGAGGGGAAGAGTTCGGTGACCGCGTCGAGGATCTGGGGGATGCCGATGTTGAGCGTGGCGCTCGAGTAGAAGACGGGGCGGATGTCCCCCTGCTTCACGCCGATCCTGAGCCCTTCCAGGATCTCGGCCTGATTGAGCGTCCCTTCGGCGAAAAACCGCTCCATCAGCGCGTCGCTCCCTTCGGCCACCATCTCGATCAGCTTTTCGCGCCGTTCGGCCAGTTCGTCCTCGTACTGGGCCGGGACGTCCATTTCCTGGAACTTGCCCGACCCGTCGCGTTCGTAGCGGTAAGCCCTGCCGGTGAGGAGACTGATGACGCCGGTGAATTCCTTTTCCATGCCCATGGGGATTTCGAGCGGCACCACCCCGCGCCCGAACTCCTCCTCGAGGGAGGCCAGGGTGCGTTCGCTGCTGGCATTGTCCCGGTCGGCCTTGTTGATCACGATCATCCGCGGCAGGGAGTACTCGTCGCAGAACTCCCATACTTTTTCCGTCTGCACCTCCACGCCCGCCACCGCGTCGACGACGACGACGGCCGCGTCGGCCGCCCTCACCGACAGCCGGGTCTCGGCCAGGAACGGGCGGTACCCGGGGGTATCCAGGATGTTGATCTTTTTCTTGTTCCATTCGCAGTGGGCCAGGGCGCAGCTGATGCTGATCTTGCGCTCGATTTCCTCGTCTTCCCAGTCTGTCACGGTGTTGCCGTCCTCGACGCGGCCGAGGCGGTTGACGGCGCCGGAGTCGAACAAGATTGCGGATGTGAGAGAGGTTTTGCCGGCTGCGCCGTGACCGATGATGCAGATATTTCGGATGGAATCGCTCTCAAAAACCCTCATAAAGCTCTCCTTTCGGGAGGAATAAACACAAAAGGAGCTCATACTACCACAGGCGGTATTCCGCCGCAATTAAGGAGTGCGGGTCGGCCGCCGGGCGGGGTGAGGGGCCGGCAGGGAGGCTAGTCCAGGGATTCCTTGAAGGCGCATCCTTCGCTGTTGCAGAAGCGGATCGTCCCGGTCCGCTTGGTGGTCTTGGTGAGGGTGAAGGGGGCGCCGCACAGCGGGCAGGGATCGTCCAGGGGCTTGTTCCAAAGCACGAAATCGCAATCCGGGTAAAGGGAACATCCGTAAAAAGTCTTGCCGCGGCGCGATTTCCGCTCGACGATTTCACCCGTGCATCCCTCCCGCCCGCAGGGGACGCCGGTGGATTTCAGCTTGATGTACTTGCAGTTCGGGTAGTCGCTGCAGGCGGTGTACTCGCCGAAGCGCCCATGCTTGAGCGCCAGGCGATGACCGCACACGGGGCAGGTCTCGTCGAGGAGGACATCCTGCTTGACGGTGACCTGGTCGGCCGATTTGACGATCTTCTTCGTGTTGCGGCATTCGGGATACCCGGAACAGGCCATGAATTCTCCGAAGCGCCCGCGCTTGAGCACCATCGGCTTGCCGCATTTCTCGCACTCGATCTCCTCGGGCCGGGGGGCTTCGCCCCCCCCTTCACTGCCGGTCGCGGCGATCTGCCGGGTGTTCTTGCAGTCGGGGTAGGCGGAGCAGGCGAGGAACCGGCCGAACCTGCCCCACTTGATCACCATCATGCTGCCGCACTTGTCGCACACCTCGTCGGTTTGCACCGCTTCGGTCTTGATGTCCCTCATTTCGACCGCCGCCGTCGCGAGCCGGTCCGAGAATCTCCGGTAGAACTCCGCGATCGTCTCTTTCCACGATTCGTGCCCCGATTCGATCAGGTCGAGCTGGTCCTCCATCCGGGCGGTGTATTCGTAATCGAAAAGCTCCTGGAAGCTGCCGACGAGCAGGTCGAGCACGACCTCCCCGATTTCGCTGGGATGGAAGCGCCCTTCGTTCTTGTCGACGTACTCGCGGTCCTGGATCGTGCTCAGGATGGAGGCGTAGGTGCTGGGGCGCCCGATCCCCTTGGACTCCAGCGCCTTGACCAGGCCCGCTTCGTTGTACCTTGCCGGCGGCTGGGTGAAGTGCTGCACCGGGAGGAGTTTCTGCAGCTGCAGCCGCTCCCCCACGCGGGTCTCGGGAAGTACCAACTCCGCCTCTTCCCGGGCGTCTTCCGGGTCGTCTTCCGGACGCGATTCCTGGTAGACCGCCAGAAACCCGCGGAACTTGGAGATCGACCCGGTGGCGCGGAACTCCACCCGTCCGGCCTCGATGTCGATGTCGGTCTGGTCGAACAGGGCGGGATTCATCTGCGAGGCGACGAAGCGGTTCCAGATCAGGTTGTAGAGCTTCCAGAGGTCCGGTTCGAGCATCCCTTTCATGCTTTCGGGCGTGCGCGCAACCGAAGTGGGGCGGATGGCCTCGTGCGCCTCCTGGGCCGTCTTCTTTGATTTGTAGTGGATCGGGCGGGGAGGCAGGTAGTCTTCGCCGTAATTCTTTCGGATCAGCCCGCGCACCTCCTCGAGGGCGCTTTCAGCCACCCGGGTCGAATCGGTCCGCATGTAGGTGATCAGCCCAACCGCGCCTTCGTCCCCGACCTCGATCCCCTCGTACAGCTTTTGGGCCGCCACCATGGTCCGCTTGACCGAAAAACCTAGCTTGCGGGCCGCATCCTGCTGCAGTTTGCTGGTGATGAAGGGGGGGACGGGGTATTTCTTCTTTTCCCGGCGGTTGATCCTGCGGACGACGAAGCTCGTGTCGGCGAGTTCGCCGACGATCCGGTCGGATGATTCCCGGTCGGCGACGGCCCACTTCTTCCCATCCAGGAGCCGGGCCCTGGCCTTGAATGCCGGGGGATGCTCCCCCGACAGTTGCACGTCGAGCGTCCAGTATTCCTCCGATACGAAGGCGCGGATTTCCCGTTCCCGGTCGACGATCAGGCGCAGGGCCACGGTCTGGACCCTGCCCGCCGACAGTCCGCGGCGCACCTTCTGCCAGAGCAGGGGGCTGATCTTGTAACCCACCAGCCGGTCCAGGATGCGGCGCGCCAGTTGTGCGTCCACCTTGTTCTGGTTGATTCTCCCCGGGTTCTTGAAGGCCTCCAGGATGGCGTTCTTGGTGATTTCGTGAAAGAGCACCCGGTAGATATTTTTGGACTTGCCCGCCAGTTCTTCGTAGAGGTGCTGGCAGATGGCTTCCCCTTCGCGATCGGGGTCGGCCGCGAGATAGATGTCGTCGATCCCCTTGGCCGCGGCGCGCAGTTCCTTGACCACCTTCACCTTGGCCGGGATCACGCCATATTGGGGCGTGAAGTCGTTCTCCACGTCCACGCCCAGTTTGCTCTTGGGCAGGTCCTTGATATGGCCGACCGACGCTTTGACGACGTAATTCCGGCCAAGGTATTTGCCGATGGTCTTCGCCTTGGCTGGGGATTCCACCACTACCAGTGCCTTGCTCATAGGAGGCGCAAACTACACCAATCCAGCCGAAATTCCAATACTAAATCGCGCCGCCGGCCGGCTCTATAGACATATCCTGTTTATTTGGTTAGCTTTACATAATAATTGCCCGGGAGCTGGCGAACCCGGCCTTTCGCCTCCAGGTCCAGCAGCAGGGCCGACAGGCGGGAGATGTCGGTTCCGCTCCGGCGGTGGAGATCGTCGAACAGCACGGGTTCATCCCGGGCGAGCAACCCGAGCAGCGCGCCGGCCCCGTCCGGGAGCGGCTCCTCCGGTTCGGGGAGAGGCGCATCCTCCCGGAGCTCGATTTCGCGCCGGATCCGCGGCGGGAATTCCTCGACGATGTCGCGCCAGGACTGGACCAGCTTGGCCCCCTGCTTGATGAGGAAGTTCGGCCCGAAACTCTGCGGGGCGGTCACGTTTCCCGGGACGGCGAAGACCTCGCGCCCCTGGTCGGCGGCCAGGCGGGCGGTGATCAGCGACCCGCTCTGAGTCGCCGCTTCGACGATCAGGGCGCCGAGCGCGAGGCCGCTCACGATGCGGTTGCGCGCCGGGAAGTTGCGGGGCGCCGGCGGGGTGCCGGGGGGATACTCCGTCAGCAGCACCCCGCGGCGCGCGATCTCCCGCGCCAGCGCCGCATGCTCGCGCGGGTAGATGACATCGATGCCCGAGCCGAGCACGGCCGCGGTGGTCCCGCCGGCTGCAAGCGCCCCGCGGTGGGCCGCCGCGTCCACCCCCCGCGCCATTCCCGAGACCACGGTGATTCCCCTGGCGGCGAGATCGGAGGCGAGGTCTTCGGCCATCCGCAGGCCGTACAGGCTCGGTTTCCGCGTGCCCACGACGGCGACGCACGTCCGGAGGAGGGTTTCCGGATTTCCCCGGGCGTAGAGCACCAGCGGCGGGTCGAAGATTTCCGCCAGCATTCCGGGGTACCCCCCGGTCCCCAGGACCAGGAACCGGTAGTCCTGCGCGCCGGCCCGCTCGAATATTTCGTGCGCCCGGCCCCGGCCGGCGCGCGCGCGCAGGGCCGCACATGCCTCCGGCCCCAGCCCCAGGGCCGCGAGCGCTCCCGCGTTCATCCGGAAGAGGCCCCCGACATCGGGGGCCGCATCCCGGATCCAGGCGCGGGCGGCGGCCCCCACCCCGGGGAGAAGGGTGATCTCCAGGGCGTTTTTGATCAGGACATCGCCGGCTGATTCCGTCATAATGACCGCCGGGGATACTGTTTCGCGGTTTGGGCGCATATTTCCGCCATTGTGGAAGCCATGGGAGTGAAAGCGGGAATCGAGGTTTTCCTGGAAAACGCGCGGACGCTGGCGCAGGGCGCACGGGTGGGCGCCGTGGTGCACCCCGCGTCGGTCCTGTCCGACCTCCGGCACGCGGCCGACGCCCTCCGGGAGTGCCGCGACTTCCGGCTGGTTTCGTTGTTCGGCCCGCAGCACGGGGCCCGGGGTGAAAAGCAGGACAACATGGTGGAATCGGACTTCTACCGCGACCCGGTCACCCTCCTGCCGGTGCACAGCCTCTACGGCGAAACCCGCCGCCCCACGGAAGAGATGATGCGGGAGATCGACCTGCTGCTGTTCGACCTCCAGGATGCCGGGACGAGGGTCTACACCTTCATCCATACCATGGCCTACTGCATGGAAGCGTGCGCCCGGTGGGGCAAGAGCATGATCGTGCTCGACCGACCCAACCCCATCGGCGGGGTGCGGGTCGAGGGGAACCTGCTCGATGCGGACTATCGCTCCTTCGTCGGCCTCTACCCGGTCCCGATGCGGCACGGGATGACGACGGGGGAGATGGCGAGGTTCCTCAACGCCGAATTCAACATCGGCTGCGACCTGGCCGTGGCGGAGATGGAGGGGTGGCGCCGGGAGTTCTGGTTCGACGACACCGGTCTTCCCTGGGTGCTCCCCTCGCCCAACCTGCCCACCCTCGATTCCGCCACTGTCTACCCCGGGACCGTGCTGGTCGAGGGGACCCTCCTGTCGGAGGGGCGCGGGACAACGCGGCCGTTCGAGCTCATCGGCGCCCCCTATATCGACAGCCGCGACTACGCCGACACGCTCAACGGGCTGGGCCTGGGCGGGGTCCGCTTCCGTCCCGCGTACTTCGAGCCCACCTTCCAGAAATGGGCGGGCGAAATGTGCGGCGGCGTCCAGATCCATGTCCTGGACCGGGAGGAGTTCGAGCCCTACCTCACGGGCATCGCCGTGATCGCATCGGCCCGGTCGCTCTATCCGGACCGGTTCGCCTGGCGGCGGCCCCCTTACGAGTACGAGTACGAGAAGCCGCCGATCGAGATCCTGTGCGGGGGGAAGCGGATCCCGGAAATGATCGCAAGGGGCGCCCCGGTCGGAGAGATCCGCCGCAGCTGGCAGGGGGAGGTCGAGCGGTTTCTCCGCCGCCGGGAGCCCTATCTTCTGTATTAACCCTGGTTATGGATGTGCTACTATAACGGTCCCATGATCATAGGACTGACGGGCACAAACGGGGCGGGCAAAACCGTGGTTTCGGATTACCTCCGGAGCCGCGGGTTCGAGTTCCATTCTCTTTCGGATGCCATCCGCGCCGAAATCCGGGAGCGGGGGGAGGAGATCACCCGCTCGAGGCTCATCGAGGTCGGCAACGAACTCAGGGAGAAGCACGGGGCCGGCGTCCTGGCGGAGCGGATCCTGGCCGTGGTCGAAAGCGACCACAATTACGTGATCGACTCCATCCGCAATCCACACGAAGTCGAAGTCCTGCGCCGCCGCCCCGATTTCCGGCTCCTGGCGCTCGAGGCCGACGCGCGGCTCCGCTTCGAACGCAGCCGGTTGCGGGGGAGGGAGAACGCGCCGGAGACGCTCGAGCAGTTTCTGGCCGAGGAGGCGCGCGAGCTCGGTTCCGACAACCCCGCGGGCCAGCAGCTGGTAGCCACGCGGAAGCTGGCGGACCTCTGCGTGACGAACAACGGGACGATCGAGGAACTGCACCGGCGGCTGGACGAGGTCATCCCCCCGCTCCTGAGCCGCTTCATCCGCCCCTCCTGGGACGAGTACTTCATGAATATCGCCAAGGTGGTGGCCACGCGCAGCAACTGCATGAAGCGGAAGGTGGCCGCCCTCATCGTCAAGGACCGGCGCATCATTTCCACGGGGTACAACGGCACTCCGCGGGGGGCGCGTAACTGCAACGAGGGAGGGTGTCCCCGCTGCAACGGCCTGGCTCCGAGCGGCACGGCCCTGGACGAATGTCTCTGCTCCCACGGGGAGGAAAACGCCATCACCCAGGCGGCCTACCACGGCATCAGCCTGAAGGGGGCCACCCTCTACTCCACCTTCGCCCCCTGCCTGCAATGCACGAAGATGATCATCAACAGCGGCATCGTGGAGGTGGTCTACAACCAGGAGTACCCGCTGAACGGGTCCGCACAGGATTTGCTCAAGGAGTGCGGCGTCCTGCTGCGCCAGTACCGGGTGTGAAGCCGTTTCCCAACCGCCTGAGGGGCGGCCTCCGGGCCGCTGAAACGAAGTGAGCATAGAGACTGAAATCAAGGTGGAGATAGGGGAGCCGGAGGCCTTTTGCCGCACCCTGGACGCGCTCGGCGCGACGCCGGTGTCCGCGCGGCATTTTGAAGACAACCGGCTTTTCGATTTTCCGGACGGCCGGCTGGTGGCGCAGCGCTGCACCCTCAGGGTCAGGATCGCCGGGGGGCGGGCGACGCTCACCTTCAAGGGGGCGCCCCGTGCCGGGGGAGTCTTCAGGGTGCGGGAGGAGTTGGAAACCGGGCTCGGGGACGGAGCGACGGCGCTGGAGATCCTCGGGCGGCTCGGGATACGGCCGGTGTTCCGCTACCAGAAATACCGTCGGGAATTCGCCCTGGACGGGGTCCTGGTCGCCGTGGACGAAACCCCGATCGGCAACTATACGGAGCTGGAGGGGTCCAAGGAGGCGATCCGCGCGCTGGCCCACGCGCTCTCGTTTTCCGAAGACCGTTTCATCCGCGCCAGTTACCATGCTCTCTACCTGGAGTTTTGCCGGCGGGAGGGAACGGCGCCCGGCGGCATGGTTTTTTGACCTGGGATCCAAGCGAGGAGGGGCCTCATGCCCGTTGTCTATGTCGAGCAGATCGGGGAATGGGAGGGAAAAGAGGTCACGCTCCGAGGCTGGGTTTACAACCGGCGCAGCAGCGGGAAGCTGCAGTTCCTCCTGCTGCGCGACGGCACCGGCGTCATCCAGTGCGTCGCCTTCAAGGGGAATTTTCCCGCGGAGGAGTTCGCCCTCCTCGACGGGCTCGGGCAGGAGTCGAGCCTGGAGGTCCAGGGGACGGTCCGCCGGGACAGTCGGTCCCCGGGAGGGTTCGAGGTGGATATTGCGCGGTTCCGGGTGTTCCAGGCGGCCGAGAACTACCCCATCACCCCCAAGGAGCACGGGACGGCCTTCCTGATGGAGAACCGCCACCTGTGGCTCCGGAGCGCGCGCCAGCACGCGATCCTCAAGATCCGCCACGAGGTGATCCGCGCCTGCCGTGACTATTTCGATGACCGGGGCTTCACCCTCGTGGATACGCCTATCTTCACCCCCAACGCGTGCGAGGGGACGACGACGCTGTTCGAGACCCGCTATTTCGACCAGACCGCCTACCTGTCCCAGAGCGGCCAACTCTACAACGAAGCCACCGCGGCTGCGTTCGGAAAGGTCTACTGTTTCGGGCCGACCTTCCGGGCGGAGAAGTCCAAGACCCGGCGGCACCTGATGGAATTCTGGATGGTTGAGCCGGAGGTCGCCTTCGCCACGCTGGAGGAGACGATGGAGTTGGCGGAAGGGCTGATCTGCTTCATCCTCGAGCGGGTCCTCACCCGCCGCCGGGCCCAGCTCGACGTCCTGGAACGCGACATCGGCGCCCTGGAGCGGATCGTGCCCCCGTTCCCCCGCATCTCCTACGACGAGGCGGTGAAGTTGCTCCAGGCCTCTGGATCGGCGATCGAGTGGGGGGGGGATTTCGGCGGGGGGGACGAGACGATGCTTTCGGAGCGCTACGACGCACCCGTCATGGTGCACAGGTATCCCGGCGCGGTGAAGGCGTTTTACATGCAGCCGGACCCTGAGCGCGCCGAGGTGGCCCTGTGCGTCGACATGCTTGCGCCCGAGGGGTACGGCGAGATCATCGGGGGGGGCGCGCGCATCCACGATTCCGACCTGCTCCTCGAACGGCTGGCGGAGCATGGGCTCCCGCCGGAGCCGTTCGGCTGGTACCTGGACCTGCGGAAATACGGCTCGGTGCCCCATGCCGGTTTCGGGATGGGGATCGAGCGGGTGGTGGCGTGGATCTGTCGTTTGACCCACCTGCGCGAGACCATTGCCTTCCCGCGGACCCTTTACCGGATCTATCCCTGATGCTGCGGACGTGTTCCCCATCGGGCGGCGACGCGCGCGTCCAGAGGTGCGTGTTCCTGGCGGGTCTCGCGGTCGGCGTCCTCTTTTTCGCCTTCTACTACTCCCGGGGGCTGACCCTGGCGCACTACGACGCCAAGGCCCACCTGCTGGTGGCGCGGCGCATCGTGGATTCACTCGAGCCGGGTTACTCCCAGATGGGGGGGCAATGGCTCCCCTTGGTCCACCTGCTGTACCTCCCCTTCGTCATTTTCGACGCCCAGTACCGGTCGGGCCTGCTCCCCAGCCTGATCTCGGTGTTGTGCTTCGCGGTCTCCGGCGCGCTCGTGTACCGGATCTCGCTCCGGATCACGGGATCCGGGACGGCGGCGCTGTGCTCGGCCGTCCTGCTCATCGCGAATCCCAACCTGCTGTACCTGCAGAGCTGCCCGCTGACGGAACCGGTGTTCATGGCGCTGTTTCTGTTGGCGCTCGACCGGCTGCTCGAGTGGCGCGCTTCCGACCATTCCCGCCTGCCGTGGGCGGCCGCCGTCTGGACCGCCCTGGCGGGAATGTGCCGCTACGAAGGGTGGGGGCTGCTCCTCGGAATCGTCGCGCTGCTCCTTGCCGACGGGTGGACGCGGCGGGTCCCGCGCCCGCAAGCGGTGCGGGCCGCAGCGGTTTCCGCGGCGGTGTTCGCGCTTCCCGCGCTCGCCCATTTCGGCTACATCCTCGTGCGGCTGGGGGACGTCTTTTTCAGCCGGGTGGCGGCGGGGGCCCCGACCCCCTACCTGACCCACCGACGCCCTTTTCTCTCCCTGCTGTACCACCTGGCGCAGGTGGAGCAGATGGCGACGCTCCTTCCCCTCGTCCTGGCCGGCGTCGGGATCCTGGTTTTCCTCCGCGAGCGGGAGCGGCGTTGGGAGCGGGCGCCCCTGCTGCTGCTCTGGGTCCCGTCGCTCGTCAACATCGCGGCTCTTTACTGGGGCCATGTCTACCGGCTGCGCTATTCGGTCCTGCTTCTGCCCGCCGTGGCGGTGTGCGCCGGGCTGGCCATCCGGTCGGAAAAGGCGCGCCGGCGCGCGCTGCCGCTGCTGTTCCTGCTGCTGGCCGTTCTCCCCTGGGTTTCGTGGGCCACCTACGTGCGGGATCCCCAGCGGATGCTGGTCCCGGGGCCGGGGGCGGCGGTGCTTCCCGTCCTGGGGCTCGGGCTGTACGCGGTCGCGCGCCTCCGGGGTGGGTATGCCCGGGCGCTGCTGCTGCTCTGCGTCGCGGGGATGGTCGTGCCCCCGCTCGCGCGGGAGCGGCTCCCCATGATGGCGGAGACGCTGGAACACGAGTTCATCGAGCCGGAGCGGGACGAGATCCTGCAATACCTGCGCCGCCATTACGACGGGGGGAGGATCCTGGTCGACATGGGGCGGCAGGCGCCGCTGGTCTACGATTCGGGGCTGCGGGTGAGTGAGTTCGTCTACAACGACGGGGAGGGGCGGTGGTGGCACCGGGCGCTGGCCGATCCCGTGCGGGTGGTCGGGTGGCTGTGCGCGCAGAAGGGGGACGCCGTCTGGGAGCGCATTATGATGGATCCCCGGATTCGTACTCACTATACTGTAGCCGTGGATACGGAGCATCTGGCGCTGTACCGCCTGAAGGTGCCGACCGGCAAGGTGGAGCGATACCCGTGAAAAACCAAGCCCCGGCCGGGGAGAAGCAGAAAAAATTCGATTTTTCCCCCTCCCGGCCCCGGCCCCTCCTGTCCGGCCTCCCGGGCAGGATCGACAGTTACGAGGAGGGGGTGGCGCACTATTTCCGCTGGAGGACCGGCCTCGACTACTACCACGCCCTGGACCAGGTCGTCGATTTCGTGGTTCAGACCGGGAGGATCCGCGTGATCGACCTCCTGACCGACACCGCCGCCTTCTCGCTGAGACTGGCAGGGCGAAAATCGTTTCACGGGCGGATCTATTCCTTCGACACCAACATCACCCTGCTGGAACGCGCCAAGCAGCGGGCGGCTCACCTCGGCCTCGAGCAGATCGTGGAGTTCCGCCACTTCCAGGAACCTCGCTTCCCGGTCCCGGACGGGCACGCGGAACTGGCGGTTTCCGTGTTCGATCTCCACCGGCACCCGCTGGAGCGGTATTTCGGGGAGGCGATGAGAATCCTCGCCCGGGAAGGGCATCTGATCCTCGCGGAATACCTGGAGCCGAAGGGGGCGCGGACCTCGCTCGCCGGCCTGTGGCGCAGGGCGCACCTCCGGTTCGTCCAGAAGAACCCCGTTGAGGCCAGGGCGGTCTACCCCGATCGGGAGGAGCTCATCGGTCTGCTGTTCCGCTCGGGGTTCCGCCAGGTCATCGTTCAGGAGCTCTGCGCTCCCCGTTCGCGGCATTCGGGGGCGTTCAGCATCATCGCCGCCACTAAATAGGAGAGGAGCGGGTGTGAGGAGACCAAGCACGGTGTATTTGCGGATGGCGCTGCTTGTGCTGCTGGCGCTGCCCGTTTTCGCCGGCGGGGAGCCGGTCGCGCGGATCAAAAAGATCGGGAAGGCGCCCAATTTCATCGCCCTCAGCCCCGACGGCGCGCGGCTCTACGCGACCTCCTACGCCACGGACGAGCTGCTCGAAGTGGACCTCGAGCGGAACATCGTCACCCGCAGGGTGGAGGCCGGCGGCGCCCCGTTGGGACTGGCCCTCGCCGATGGCGGGAAGACGGCCCTGGTGGCCTGCAGGGATTCGGGTACCGTGGCCATGATCGACCTGGACTCCTTCCAGGTGCTGGCCGATGTTCCCGCGGGCGCCCAGCCCAATTCGGTGGCCGTGGGCGCCCGGGGCTACAACGCCTACGTGGTGGATTACGGGCGGAGCCGGGAAGGCCGCCTGCACATCCTCGACCTGCGCCAGCGGCGCATGGTTGGCAGCATCACGCTGGGAGTCAGCCCCTTCGGCATCGTGGTGAGCCCGACCTCCGAGATGGTGTTCGTCCTGATGGGCGGTGACAACCAGGTGTGGGCCTTGGACCCGTCCGGCCCCTCCGTGGTCGCGAAGATCACGGTAGGGGAAGGACCGGACGGCATAGCCATCACCCCTGACGGGAAGCGGCTCTTCGTCGCCAACAGCCGCACCCACGACCTTTCGATCATCGACGCGGAAATGCTGCGCGTGCTGGTCACGGTCCCGATCGGGAAGATGCCCTTCGGCGTCGCGGTGAGTCCCGACGGGAAACGGGTGTTCGTCGTCAACACCCAGAGCCGCACCGTCTCGGTTCTCCCGGCCGATCTCAGCAGCCTGTCAGGGCATACGTTCGATATCGACAAGGGATCGACCGATATCCTGGTGGCGCCGGACAACCGGACCGTTTACGTGGTCAGCGAGGCAACCAACAGCATTCTCGTCGCCGATGTGCCCGCCGCGGAACCCTGAACCCCTCTCCCCGTGTTATGATTCCCCATATGCTACGGGTGGGACTGACGGGAAATATCGCGTCCGGAAAAACCCGCGCCGCGGAGGCGTTTGCCGACCTGGGGGCCCGTGTCATCGACGCGGACCGGGTGGCCCACGGGCTGCTCGAACGCGGCGGGGCGGCCCATGGCCGGATCGTGGAGACCTTCGGGGAGGGCATCCTGGACCCGGAGGGAGGGATCAATCGCAAGCGGCTTGGGAACATCGTCTTTTTCAACGAAGAGAAAAGGCGGCTGCTCAACCGGATCACGCACCCGCTGGTGGACCGGGAGATCGAGCGGCGCATCAAGGAGGCGGAACGGGAAATGCCGGACGGCATCCTGGTCGTGGATGCCGCCCTGATGGTGGAAACGGGGGGGTACCGCAGGTTCCATTTTCTGGTTGTGGTCGCGTGCGACCCCGAACTGCAGCTTCGGCGCCTCATGCAGCGCGATTCGTTGACGGCGGCCGAGGCGAAGGCCCGGATGGAATCACAGATGCCGGTAGCGGAGAAGCTGAGGCTGGCGCACTACACGATCGATACCTCGGGAACCCTCGGCGAAACGCGGAAACAGGTGTCGGTCGTATACCGCGACCTCCTGCGGCAGGCGCGGCGGCTGAAAAGCGGGCGGGGGGATCCCCGGCCCCCCGCCGGAACAGCCTGAGACTACCCCACCTTAACTTCGATCTGCCTGGGTCTGCTCTTTTCCGCTTTCGGCAGGGTGATCGTTAATACCCCGTTTCTGGATTCCGCCGTGATCCGGTCCTGGTCTACGGCATCGCTCAACTGAAACTGGCGGAAATAACCCTGCAGCCCGAATTCCTCGCGCAGGGTCCGCTGCGGGGGTGCGTAATCGGCTCTCCCCCTGATGGTGAGAATGCCGTCCTCCACCCGGATATCCACGGCATCCCTGGGGACTCCCGGAAGGTCCGCTACGACGGTCAAGGTGTCCTCCGTTTCGAAGATGTCCACGGGAGGGGCGATATAGCGGGTATCGTCCCTGGTGGCGAGAGGTTTTTCCCCGGCTGATGCCGGGACGCCCTGTTTCTCGGTTGTCAGGGCAACAGTCTTTTCAGTCATGGTTGCACTCCTCCTTACACTTGCACTCGCTGTTTTAGCCCACCTTCACAGCAATCTTTTTCGGCTTCGCGGCCTCCATCTTGGGCAGGACGATCTTGAGAACTCCGTCCACGTAGGTTGCCTGGACCTTGCTGCTGTCCACGCTCGAAGAGAGGGACAGCGTCCGGGAGAATTGTCCCGCCGAGCGTTCACTGCGGTGAACCAGTTCCGATTTCACGCTTTTGGGCAGCGGCTTTTTCTCCCCCCTGATCGACAGCTGGTCACCGGTCACCGACACGCCGAGCGTGTCCCGGTCGAGCCCCGGCGCCAGTGCGTCGACGTAGAAGTTGTCGTGGTCCTCGCCGATATTCATCAGCGGGTAGGCCCGATGGGCCCGGCCGGGAAGAAAGGAAATCCTGGAGTAGGGGAAGGTCCATGAGGATGCCCTGTCCTCTCCCAGGATTCGGTCGATCTCCCTGCGCATCCTCTCCATTTCATCTAAAATATCGAAAGAAACGAAATTCATAGGTTTCACCTCCATAGCACATACGATGTCGTTTATTGCCAACATCCACTAACTATGTAAGTTCGGCGCGCCCTTTTGTCAAACGGCGGGGCGCTGCCCGCGGCGGAAATTCTCCAGGGCGAACTCCCAGTTCATGAGTTTGTCCATGACCGCCGCAGCGTAGTCCGCGCGGCGGTTCTGGTAGTCGAGATAATAGGCGTGTTCCCAGACATCGATGGTCACAAGCGGCGTCAGCCCGTCCTCGAGCGGGGTATGGGCGTTGGCCGTCTTGGTGACCTTCAGCCGGTCCCCCTCCCTGACCAGCCAGGCCCACCCGCTGCCGAACTGCGAGGAGGCGGCCTGCGCGAGTTCCTTCTTGAGACCCTCCAGGCCGCCGAAGCTGCGGTTGACGACCGGGGCCAGGTCCGCCGGCATGGCGCATCCGCCGGGCTTGAGGCTCTTCCAGAAGAAGGTGTGGTTCCAGACCTGGGCCGCGTTGTTGAAGATGCCCGATTGCCCGGGGTCCCGCGCGCTGCGGGTCACGATCTCCTCCAGGCGCAGGTCCGCCATCGGGGTCCCGGCGACGAGCCGTTCTAGGTTGGCGGCGTAGCCCTGGTGGTGCTTGCCGTAATGAAATTCCAGGGTGCGGGCCGAGATCACGGGTTCGAGAGCGTCCTGCGGGTAGGGGAGCGGGGGGAGCCATTGCCCGGCGGCCCGGGCGGGACGGGGCCCGGTCGCGGAGGCGGCGAAAAGGACGCCCGCGGTTCCCAACAGCGCCTGGCGGCGCGTGATCTTTCCTGTAAGCGTTTCGTGGATTCGGTTGTTCATGGGGCTTTCTCTCCCTTAGGGTGTACACTGTTAGACGTTCCTGTATTTAATCGAGTCGGCGGAGTGATGGCAAGGTCCTTCGCTTTGAGGGTCCGGAAGGGGGGATTGGGGTTCATGATCAGCCTCAACGCGCGCGCCGCGGGGATCGTCGGGCGGATGACCGGGGATGCCGAAGCCCTGGGCATCCGGGTGGGCCGCCTGCCCGGCGGCGCGACCGTGGTGGATGCCGGGATCAACGCAAGGGGGAGCCGGGAGGCGGGACGGCTCCTGGCCGAAGCCTCCATGGGGGGATTGGGGCGTGCGGCCTTCTGTCACGAGCGTTACGGCGGGGAAGAAGGGGAACTGATCTTCCCCTCGTTGTCGGTGGACGTTGCCCTGCCGCACCTGGCCTGCATGGCCTCGCAGTACGCCGGCTGGCCCCTGCGGCTCGGGGACTATGCCGCCATCGCCTCCGGGCCGGCGCGCGCCTTGGCCGGGGGGGAGGAGATTTTCGACACCCTCGGCTACTCCGACCCGGCCGATGTCGCCGTCCTCATGCTGGAGGGGCGCACGCCGCCCGACGAGGTGGTCGCCGCGCACGTGGCCGGTCGGTGCGGCGTCGCCCCGGAAAAGGTGACGCTGATCGTCGCCCCGACGGCTTCCATCGTCGGCTCGGTCCAGGTCGCCGCGCGGTCGGTCGAGACCGCCCTGCACAAGCTCCACCGTCTCGGATTCGACGTCCGGCGCGTGGCGGCGGCCTCCGGCTTCTGCCCGATCGCCCCCGTGGCGGCCGATGACGTGAGCGCCGTCGGGAGGACCAACGACGCCCTTCTCTACGGCAGCCGCGTGTTTCTGAGCGTGCACGCCCCGGAGGAGGATATCGCGGCCCTGATCGGTGTGGTGCCGGCCGAAAGCTCGCCCGATTACGGGTCCCCGTTTCTCGACCTGTTTCTGCGTCATGGGGGGGACTTCTTCGGGATCGACCCGATGCTGTTCAGCCCCGCGCGGATCGAGATCCACTGCCTCGAGTCGGGACGCACCCTGTCCGCCGGGCGGGTGGCCCCCGACCTGCTCAGGCGCTCGCTTCCGGGGGCTGACCAGTGACGCTATTTCCGATGACAACATCAGTCCAGTCGTTCAACAAACCATTCATCGACGAGGAGACCCTGTTATGGATTTTACAAAATTGATACATGCGCGCTACAGTTGCCGGTCCTACCGGCCCGACCCGGTTCCGGAAGAGATGGTGCAAAAGGTGCTGGAGGCCGCCGCGGCCGCCCCCACGGCCGTGAACCGGCAGCCCTTCCGGATCCTCGTCATCGGTACGAAAGGACGGGAGGCGGAACTCGGCCGGATCTATGGGCGCGAATGGTTCCTGCAGCCCCCCCTGGTCCTTTGCATCTGCGTCGAAAGGGAAGCGGCCTGGCGCCGGAAGCAGGACGAGAAAAGTTACGGGGATGTCGACGCCGCCATCGCCTTCGACCACCTGATCCTGGCCGCGACGGAACTCGGGCTGGGCACCTGCTGGATCGCCGCCTTCGACCCCGCGGCGGCGCGCGAGGTGCTCGCCCTTCCCGATGGGGTCGAGCCGCTGGCGTTCACCCCCCTTGGTTTTGCCGCCGACACCCTTGGGCCGAAGAAGCGAAAAGGCCTTGAGGAGATCGTGCGCCGCGAGCGCTGGTGAACCCGGGGTGTCCCTGGCCCGGGGTGAAAAAGATTAATGCGATAAGTTAAATATATGCATATAAGTGCCTATGAAATAACATTATCGTGCTCGGTCGGGGCGTCGACGCCGGATTAGAAGGTCATGCGGAAGGTGTCGGCGTAATGGGGGGAGCCTGAAACCGGCAAAACGATCTTCACCATCCGGATGGTTATGGGCATAAAGCAAAGGGGAAAGACAATGGGTACATTCGTGCAGTTTTTCGCGACCCGCCGGGGCATTGCCCTCGTCGGGGCTGTCATCGGCATCCTGGCCGCGCTCCTGCAGAAGTGGGGGAATCCCGCGAACATGGGGATCTGCGTGGCCTGTTTCGAACGGGACATTGCCGGCGCCCTGGGGCTTCACCGCGCGGCAGTGGTCCAGTACCTGCGCCCCGAGATCATCGGGTTCGTCCTTGGGTCGATGGCGGCCGCCTACATGTTCAGGGAATTCCGCGCGCGCGCCGGCTCGGCCCCCATCGTTCGTTTCGTGCTGGGGGCCTTCGCCATGATCGGGGCCCTGGTGTTTTTGGGTTGCCCCTGGCGCGCGGCGCTGCGGCTGGCGGGCGGGGACGGGAACGCCATCCTGGGCCTCCTCGGCTTGGTTGGGGGGGTCTGGATCGGCGCCCTCTTCCTCAAGGGAGGGTTCGACCTGGGGCGTTCCCAGCGGACCTATGCCTCGGTCGGGTGGCTGCTCCCGCTGGTCATGCTGGGCTTTCTCGCTCTCCTGTTTGTTTTTCCGCAGTCGGCGGGGGAGGAGAAGAGCGGCGTGCTCTTCTACAGTCTCAAGGGCCCCGGATCCATGCACGCCCCGCTGCCGGTTTCCCTGGGGATCGGCCTGCTGGTGGGATTTCTGGCGCAGCGGAGCCGCTTTTGCACCATGGGCGCCATCCGCGACTTCGTGCTCTTCCGTCAGACCCATCTCCTGGGCGGGTTCGCGGCCCTGATCGTGGCCGCGTTTTTGTCCAACCTGGCGCTGGGGCAGTTTCACCCCGGGTTTGCGGGGCAGCCGGTGGCGCATACGATGGGGCTCTGGAATTTCGCCGGCATGGTCCTGGCGGGACTGGCCTTCGCGCTTGCCGGGGGGTGTCCCGGCCGTCAACTTTTCCTTGCGGGGGAGGGGGACGGGGACGCGGCCGTTTTCGTGCTGGGGATGATCACCGGCGCGGCTTTCGCCCACAACTTCGGTCTGGCCAGTTCCGCCGACGGAGTGGGGGCGCACGGGATCGCGGGCGTGGTCATCGGGATGCTGGTCTGCCTGTTCATCGGGTTCACCATGAGGAAACAATCGGCATGAGCCGGGGAGGGATACCATGAGTTCGATCGTCGACGCCCGCGGGCTGTCCTGCCCGCAACCCGTCCTGATGACGATGAAGGAAATCCAGAAGGTGCGGCAGGGGGAGATCATCGTGCTGGTGGACACGGATACCGCGAGGGAGAACGTCACCCGCGCGGCGGTCTCGAAAGGCTGGACCCTCAAGGGGGTGGAGCCGGACGGGGCCGGCTGCCGCGTCGTGTTGACAAGGGAATGACCCCGATGGCGCCGCCCGGAAGACCGCGACGGCGGAAATCCCCCGTTGCGTCCGCGGGACGCCTCTGGAATCCTTAGGACCGTCATGAAGACTGCAAAAGAGCGCAGGGAGTACGGAGTTGTCCTCTTTCATACGAACTCGGCCGCGCTCCGGGCCGAGAAGATCCTGTTGCAGCACGGGTTTCTGATCAAGATGATCCCCACACCGCGCGAGTTCTCGAGCGACTGCGGCGTGTCGCTCCGCTTCGAGTGGGGGGAGGAGGCGCGGGTGCGACGGCTGCTGGAATCGGCCCGGGTCGAGATCGGCTCGCTCCATCGCATGTCCTGAATCGGCCGTCCTTACGCGGCCGCCCGCGCTTCTGACATCATGGAGGATCGTGAAAAGGCGGCGCTCTATGTCCGTACGGCGTTTCTTCGGCGGCCTTCGGGCTTTTTCCCGGGATGCCCTGCCCGCGCTTGGGCGCTGGCTGTTGGTGCAGGCTCAAGACGCCCTGCTGGTCGGGGTGATGTGGCTCGTGGGGCTGCTTGTCATTGACGTCCCCCTGGCCCCGCTCTGGGCCCTCCTGGCCACTCTCTTCCAGTTCATCCCCCATTTCGGGACTCTCCTGGCGTTGCCGGGCCCGGCCCTGGCGGCGGCCGCGAGGCAGGGCTGGGTCGGGATGGGTTACGTCTTCTTACTGTATGCCGGGATCGTCGTGATCGACGGGTTGGTGCTGCAGCCCCTCCTGATGAAGCGCACGGCCAAGGTCCCCCTGTGGGCGTCGATCGTGGTTCCCCTGGTAATGGGGGCGGCGTTCAACATCTGGGGCCTGCTCCTTTCTCCCCCGCTCCTTGCGGTCTTCTACGGCTGGCGTGCAAAACGCAAGGCGCGCGGGGCGGGGGAGTGACGGCTCGATAGGGCGCCGGCCGTCCGCTCCGCAATGGTTTCCCACTGCGGAGCGGACAAGCGCTGCTACCGGGTGGCGGCTTCCTTTGTGGGCTGAGCCTGGCGCTCGACGCAGCTGCCGTCGCGCCGGGTCAGTCCGCGGCCCTTGCCCTGGCCCTTGCCTTGACCCTGCCGGTTGCCTCTGCCGTCCCGCAGCCCCTGGGCTCTGCCGCGCTTCGGACCGTACCCCTGGCCGTTGCGCGGGCCGTTCCCCTTGCCGTCCCGCAGTCCCTGCCCCTGGCCGCTGCCGTCACGTGGTCCTGCGCCCGGAGTGGCGCACGGGGTGGAGTCCTGGGCCGCCGCCACCGGGCCGGCGGCGAGCAATCCAAAAACCAGAATCGAGGCCGCAGCCATACCTGCCGTTCTTTTGTTCATATTCCTCTCCTTTCGCGGCCCCCTATTGAACCGCATTCGCCTATGGATAACGCAATTCCCGTGCCAATCGGTTTTCGGCCCAAACAGGGCGAAAAAGGGGGGGGAAGGATGCATGGTTTGCACCTTGAACGCCAGGGTGTGCAGAATTTGCACTTCATGGTTTCCTTTTCCGGCGGCGGTTCTCCCGATTGAGTTTCCAGCCCCGGTAGAGAAGCACCGCGGCTAGCCAGGCGAACAGGGCCGCCAGGGGGTAGGCCAGGATCCGGGGCCAGAGAAAGGCCAGGAGCGCCAGTGTCAGGAAGAAGGCGCCGGCGCCCGCCATCAGGCGGGATTCGACCGGGTCGAGCACCCGGCGGGTGGCCAGGGCGGCCCCGACGGCGTTGCCGATGCGGAAAGCCCCGGCCGCCGCCCGCCCGGCGCTGCCGCCGCCGCTCGTCAACGGGGTGTGCCGGTGAGGACGGCCGGCGCTGCGCGCCTTCCGTCCGGAGTAGAGGACGATTTCGGTCGCGTTCTCCAGGTCCTCGAGGTACATTGCTTCCATCGCTTGTGCGAATTCGGCGTCTTCCACCGCCGCGTCCATTTCGCAATTGCCCATCCAGCTGGCCAGGTTGAGGTTGCTCGAGCCCACGCGCGCCCAGTGTCCGTCGGCCACGGCCGTTTTCGCGTGCAGCATCGTCCCCTTCCACTCGAAGATACGGACCCCCGCCTCCAGCAGCGGGCGGTAGCCGGAGCGGGACAGCGGTTTGATCAGGGGGATGTCGGTTCCGTCCGGCACCAGCAGGCGCACGTCGACCCCCGCGCGCGCCGCGGCGCTGAGCGACTGCATGTAGAGGGAGGTCCCCGCGAAGTAGGCGTCGGTCAGCCAGAGCCGTTGCCGGGCCAGCGCGGCGACCAGCTGATCCAGCCGGAACAGGCCCGCGGTGGCCGGGACGCTGGCGATGATGCGAAGGGACGTCGAGCCCGCGGCCTCGGGCTCCGGGGTGTTGGCCAGCTCAACCTCGGGGATCGGCGCGCCCGTCATGGCCCAGACTTGGGCGAACGCCCGCTCCAACTCGGCCACGGAGGGGCCGCGCAGTTCGATCCCGGTGTCCCGCCAGGGCTCGATCTTCTTTTCGGGGATCCCCTCCCATGCCTTCCCGACGCACAGCCCCGAAATGAAACCCACGCGGCCGTCCACCGAAAGGGCCTTGCGGTGGTCACGCGACAGCCAGCCGAAAGGACTGTCCAGGCGCGGGGGGTTGTAGCAGCGCACGTTGACCCCGGCCGCGCGCATCCGGTTCCAGAATCCGCGCGACGCTTTCCCGAAGGATCCCAGCCAGTCGTAGATGAGGCGCACCCGCACGCCCGACCGCGCCTTGGCGACCAATGCCTCCGCGAACCGGCGTCCCGTGTCGTCGTCCTGGATGAAGTAGTTTTCGAAGTAGATATGGTTTCGGGCCGCGGCGATGGCTTCGAGCCAGGCGGGGTAGTTTTCCCGGGCGTCCCGGAGCAGCCGGACGCGGTTCCCCCCGATGAGCCGGGCGCCGGTGGTGCGGGCGAAGGCTTCCTCGGCGCCGGCGCGCAGGTTGCAGGCGGTGTTCGAAGGAAACATCGCAGATCCTCCCGACCGGACCGTCAGCGCAGGGTGAAAACCGTGATCTCGGGGCGCGCTCCGAGTCGCGCTCTCCCGATGCGTCCCAGTCCGCGGTTCACGTAAAGCTGGGTTTCCCCCACGGTGTAGAGTCCCGCGGTGTAGGGACGCCGCCGGGCTTTCCAGGGGGTGCGGGGCATCCGCTCCACCAGGCTGCCGTGGGTATGGCCGCTCAGCACGGCGCCGGCGCCGAAGCCCTGCATCCGGTCCGCTCCCCGAGGGTTGTGCACCAGGGCCAGCGCCGTCTCCCCCGCGGGGACCTGTGCAAACGCGCGGCGGGGATGAAAGTCGCCGGGCCAGAGATCTCCGAGACCGACGAGCCAGAGCGATTGGCCCCTCACGTCCACCCGCGCCGATTGGTTGCGCAGGACACGGACGCCGCTGCGGCGCATGCCTTCCGTCAGGCGGCGCAGCAGGAGGGGACGCTGCCGCGCGGGCAGCTGCATGCCGTAGTCGTGGTTTCCCAGGCACGCGTAGACCCCGCCGCGGCTTGTCAGCCGGCCGAGCAGGGTGGTTACCTTGTGGCGGTAGCGGCCGCGGAAATCGTAGGTGATGTAATCGCCCGTCAGCACGACCAGGTCGGGATCGAGCCGGTTGATCCGTTCGATGCAGCGGGCCAGGTAGGGGCCGCTCACCGTATTGCTGTAGTGCAGGTCGCTGATCTGTGCGATGCGCAGGCCCCGCAATCCCTCCGGCAGGCGGCGCAGGCGGAGGTCGATTTCGGTGACCTCGAGCCATTCGGGGCCGGTCCCGTGCCGATCCACAGCCCAGCGGGTACAAAACCCGAGCGTCCCCAGGGCGCTGCCGCGGATGGGCGGGCGGCGCCGAGGCTTCACTCTCCCGAGGGGATTTCGTTTTCTGCGTGAGTCCATCAATCGTGTCATTCCTTTCTGGTTCCTGGGGGGGCGATCCTTCGGTGGCGGGGCGGGTTCAGCGGCTCCGGCTCCGGCTCCGTTTCCGGCGATTGCGCGGCCGCGCTGTCGACGGGGAGCTTTTCGCAGCCGGTCGGCGCGGATGCGGGGCATCCTCGGGCTGCTCTACCGGCGCATGAAGCGTCTGCTGGTAATAATCATCGAGCAGCATCGCGATGATGGCCAACTCGTCCTCGTTTTCAGCCAGGGACCGGCCCAGCGGCACGAAGCGCTGGCTGCGTTCGATCAACAGCTTGTCCCGGTTGCGCAGGCGGGCTTCGAGCAGGGCGGTGACCCGCTCCGCCACCACCGCCTCCACGTCGGCGGGCTTGGGCAGGGGCCGTTCCTGCAGGTCGATGCCGTAGCGCCGGCCGATGCGGTCGAGCTCTATCTTCTCCAGGTCCGTCACGAGCGAAACAGCGACCCCGGACGCCCCCGCGCGCCCGGTGCGCCCCGCGCGGTGGATGTAGCTCTCGGGGTCCTCCGGCGGTTCGTACTGGAAGACGTGGGAGAGTGCGGGGATGTCCAGCCCGCGGGCAGCCACATCGGTGGCGACCAGGAAGCGCAGTTTCCCCTTGAGCACCCGCTCCAGCACGCGCTCGCGCTCCTTCTGTGACAGGTCGGCGCTCAGTTCGTCGGCGTCGTACCCGAAGCGCTGCAGTACGGCGGAAACGTAATGGACCTTGGACTTGGTGTTGCAGAAGATGAGGGCGGAGGGGGGATTTTCGACTTCGATGATGCGCACGAGGCCGCGGTCCTTTTCCATGCCCGGCACGAGGTAGAAGACGTGCTCGGTATCGGTCACGTGCACGTGGTCGCGGCTGAGCGAGATGAATTCCGGCTCCTGGATGAACTCCCGGGCCGTACGCATGACATAGTCGGGGAAAGTGGCGGAATACATGCTGGTATGCACGCGGTGCCGGGGCAGGAAGCCCTGCATCTGGCGCATGTCGGGGTAGAAGCCCATCGACAGCATGCGGTCGGCTTCGTCGTAGACCAGCATCTTGAGGCGGTCGAGGGAGAAGGTCCGCCGAAGCAGGAGATCGAGCAGGCGCCCCGGGGTGCCCACCACGATCTGCGCCCCCTGCTGGAGGGCGTCCGTCTGTGGGCCGTATCCCACTCCCCCGTAAACCACCGCGACGCGGAAGCCGACGTCGCCGCACAGCCGCTCGGACTCCTCCCCCACCTGCCGGGCAAGTTCGCGGGTGGGAACCAGGACGAGGGCCTGGCAGTACGGTCCTTTCGGGTCCAAACTCTCCAGCATGGGCAGGATGTACGCGCCGGTCTTACCGCTCCCGGTGCGGGCCTGGATCATCAGGTTCCGGCCGGAGAGCATGCGCGGGATCGCACGGGCCTGGACGGGCATCAAGTTCGTCCAGCCCGCGCCGGCGGCCGCCGCGCGCAGCGCTTCGGGCAATTGCTCCATGGTGACATCGCTTGGTTGGACCTCTTCCGGCATCTGCGGATCTCCTTTTTCCTTTCTAAGGATAAAATGCAAAACTTCATTATACAGTCTGGGAAGCGTTTTTTTGAGAGGAATAGCGGCGTGGAGGCTCTCCCGGGTGCGCTTCCTCCGGGTTCTAACCGGCATTGGGTCATTTATGGGGCGCAAGTTGGGGCGGGAAGGGATGGGTGACCGGGGGGGCGGCCGCCGCCCCCCCGGCGGATGAAACTTAGTGCTTGATCTTGCCGAAGACGATATCCTTTTCCTCTTCAAATTCCGGGCAACGGTCTTCGGTGTGGCATTTCAGGCAGAGATCGATCTGCGGATCGGCAACCGGGATCGGCTTCATGCTGGCCAGGTGTTCGGTCGCGTCTCCGTGGCACGATTCGCACTGCACGTTTACGAGCGCCATCTGCTGCTCCTTCATGTTGAAGCCGTTCGGCTGCTCGAAGCGGACGGTGTGGCAGGAGAGGCACTTGGGATCATACTGCTTGGACTTTCCAGCCAGGGTGGCGTAGGCCTTTGCATGATCCGTCGTCTTCCACTGCGCCACCTGGCTGCTGTGGCAGGGAGCGCAGGCCTCCACCCGCAGCGGCACATCGGCCGATGCGGTCCGTTCTTCGGCGCTCCCCCCGTACATCTCGGCCACCTTGTCGTTGTAGGCCGCGATCATTTCCTTGATCTGTGCATCGTCGGCGACGTCGTCGCCGAGCGGGACCAGGGTGTTGGCCGGTTCCTGCGAACCGTCAAGGGAGACCTCGATCATGCCCAGGTACTGTCCCTTCTCCCCCGCCCGGACGATGAGGGTGTCGCCGGCCACCTGGGGATCCTGGTTCTTCAACTTGTCATGGCCGCCGACGATCAGGTGGATCCCCTTGACGCGGCGGGCGATGACCCAGTCGCGGTTGGCGATCTGGTGCGTCAACGCGATTACGTAGTCGGCTTTTCCCGAGACTTCGGCCACCACCGCTTCCGCCGCCTTGATGGGATCCTGGACATTGAGTTTGCCGCCCGTGATGTCGGCGAGCTTGCCCGCCATCTCCGAGGTGTCGCCGTAAAGGCCCATGATGGCAACGGTCTTGCCGTTGACCTTCTTGAGCACGTAGCGCTCGAAGACGGGTTTGTCATCGGCATCGACCAGGTTGGTGGATACGAAGGGGAAGGAGTGCTTCTTTTCCAGTTCCTTGAGATAGTCCAGTCCCAGGACCAGGTCGAGCTCCCCGACGTTGACGGCGTCGATCCCGATGGTCTTGTAGACTTCCAGGATCAGTTCCGCCTTGAGTTTCGCGCTTTCGATCACCGACTCGGGAAGCTCTTCCTCCTCGTTGAGCAGGTCGCCCGAATCCACGATGACGAGCCCGGTGTGATCCTTGCGGTATTGGTTTAGATGAGTGGCCTTCTTGTACAGCCCGCCGAGCTGTTCGCCCGTATCCACTCAACCGCACGGTTCCAGGTAGCCCAGCAGGTTGCTCGTGTAAGCCACCGTGATCCCGGAGGCGTCATCGGCGCGCGAGGGGCCCACGCTGATGGCGGTCGATAAAAGGACGGCAGCGCCAAGAAACAGCAGCAAAACACCAAAAGTCTTCTTCATCAAGCCTCCTGCGGGTCTGGACGGCACGGAGCACCGGCGATCCCCGCGGATCTTCGGGCCGTCGCATGCGCCATCATGATAGCACTCCCGGGCGGTGTCACGCCAGCAATTCATGGTGCCGCGCCGCCGGCGTTTTCATGGATCATTTATGCCGGGAAGAGCGGGGCTGTATAGGCCTGGCCAAAAAACAGGCCCATCTTTCCGCCCGGGGGGAGAGACATGGGGGAAACCTTCGATTGCGCCCCGGGGGCAGTTGTGCTATTTTTCCTGCTTATTCATATTCATACGTTTCCCGTTCAAAGGAAGGCACCTTGAGCGCTAACAACAAGATGACTCGCAAGGAAATACTCTCGGAGGATCCGGTTCATGAGGCCATGCTGCGCCTGGTCGGTTTTTTCCGGGACCACCGGGCCAGGATCGGCGTTGCCGCCGCGGCCGTCGTCGTTCTGGCCCTGGGCGGCTATGGATTGTCGCGGGTCCTCGAGGCCAGGGAATCCCGCGCCCAGGTCCAATTGGGGAAGGGGATCGATTTTTTCCATGCCGCGGTCGCAGCCGACGCCGGTGCCGATCCCTATGACAAGGGTCCGAATCCGGTCTTCCCCAGCGAGCAGGCGAAGTATGAAGCGGCGGCTCAGGAATTTTCGGCCATTGCCTCGGGGCATGGATACGGCAAGATTTCGGCCGTGGCCCGCTACTACCTCGGCCTGTCCCAGCTCCGGTTGGGGCAGCGGGAGGAGGGGATCAAGAGCCTGGAGTCGGTGGCTTCCAGCTCACGCAACCGTACCGTCGCTTTTTTGGCGCAGCGGGTGCTGGCCAACACCCACTACCAGGCGGGCAATTACCAAGGCGCGCAGGAAATACTCGGCCGGATGGTAAGGGACCCCAAATGCGATCTGCCCCGGGAGGAGCTGAGCCTGGAGCTGGCGCGCGCGCTCGAGGCCCAGGGGCGCCGGGATGAAGCCGTGAAGGCTCTGCGCGAGGCCGACGAACAAAGCGCCGCCTTCGGGCCCTACAAGCAGAAGCTGATCGCGGAGATCGAGCGGCTCGGCAAGGAGCCTTCGTCGGCTCGGGAGCACGCGCCGCAGCCCTAAGTGGTGCCAAAACGCCGATTACGCTGCTTCGGGCGCGCCTCCACGAAGCCGTAAGTCCTTGAGTTGCACGGGCTTTATCCTTGACAAAAGTCCCGCCGTCAATATAATTTCCCACTTCGCTCAAGAAGGCAGGAGTTTTGTCGTGTTCATTGAAATTGAGGATCTGAAAGCGGAACCGCTTCATGTCCATCATGTATTCCCGATCGACGAGATCGGGTTTTCCCACGAGGACGCTTCATTGAGCTCGGGGGTGACCGTCGATTTCGTGCTCACCCACCACGACCGGGAGCTGCGGATCGATGGAACGGTGGAGACGACGATTACGTTCAGCTGTTCCCGGTGCACCAGGGAGTGCGACCGTCCCTTTTTCGCCCGCTTCGGCCTTTTCTACCAGCCGCAGCCGGATTGGGGAGCCAGGGGCGCCGAAGTAGAGCTGAAGTACGAAGATATGGAAGTGGGGTATTACGATGGCGTCACCTTTGACGTGAACGCCATGGTCCTCGAGCAGATCGAGCTCGCCATACCCATGAAGGTTGTCTGTCGCGAAGATTGCCAGGGGCTCTGCGATCAGTGCGGGGCCGATTTAAATGAAGGGGCGTGCCATTGCAGCAGGGAGGAGCTGGATTCCCGTCTGTCCGTTCTGCTCGATTTTCGGAAGAAGAACGAGCGGAAGGAGGACTAGGCGGGAGGGCCGCAAATCCCGACTGAGGGCATCAATCCCCATGCATGATGGAGAAGAGTCGCCATGCCGAATCCAAAAAGGAGACATTCCCGGTCGCGCCGTGGAAAGCGCCGGGCTCACGATTTTCTGCGGCCTGTAAATCCAAGTATATGCCCCAATTGCCAGATGCCCAAGGCGTCGCACCAGGCCTGTGCCAATTGCGGCTTCTACAAAGGGAAGGCCGTCATCAAGGGCGAAGAGGAATTCTAGGGCCTTGGTGGTTTCTCCCGGTTCATTATGGGTTCCCTTGCGCACATGATCAATATCGCCGTGGACAGCATGGGGAGTGACAACGCCCCCTTCAGCGAAGTGGAAGGGGCCGTAATGGCGGCCCGCGCCTACAACGTCGCCGTCACCCTCGTGGGAAAGGAATCCCTCCTGGCCCCGCTCCTGAAGGAGGCGGGGGGAAGAGACCTTCCCATCGAGATCCGCAACGCGACCGAGGTGGTGGCCATGGACGAGTCCCCGGTGGCGGCCCTGCGCAGGAAGCGGGATTCCTCGATCCGGGTCGCCGCGGACCTGGTGCGGGACGGTTTGGCCAGCGGGCTGGTCAGCGCCGGCAACACCGGTGCCGTGATGGCGACCTCCAAGATGGTATACGGCACCGTTCCCGGGGTGGACCGCCCGGCGCTGTCGACGATCCTCCCTACGCTGAAGGGGCACGCGGTGCTGCTCGATGTGGGCGCCAACATCTCCTGCAAGCCGCAGCACCTGGTGCAGTTCGCCGTCATGGGACACCTTTTCAGCAAGAAGATCATCGGCGTCGCCTCCCCCCGGGTCGGTCTCATGTCGGTCGGGGAGGAGGAGTGCAAGGGGAACGACCTCACCAAGGAGGTCCACCGGGAACTGAAGCGGCTCAAACTGAACTTCATCGGCAATGTCGAGGGGCGGGACATTTACAACGGGCGGGCGGACGTCATCGTTTGCGACGGGTTCACCGGCAACGTTGCGCTGAAGACGAGCGAGGGGCTGATCGAGACGGTACTGAATCTGCTCCGGGAGGAGCTCTCGAGGAACCTCCAGGCCAAGCTCGGAGCCATGCTCAGCCAGCAATCGTTCAAGCGGCTGAAAAAGCGGCTCGACTATTCGGAGTACGGCGGCGCGCCGCTGCTCGGACTGCGCGGCGCCACCATCATATGCCACGGCAGGTCCAGCGCCAACGCGATCAAGAATGCGATCCGGGTGGCCAAGGAATTTTCCGACAATCGGGTCAACTCGATACTCGAAGCGGAACTCAGCCAGGTGGATCAGGACCCCAGGGGGGCGATCCCCATCGGCGAGTGAGACCGCACGGGATCGGATGAGGCCGTCGGGGGCGGGCCACGGGCCTCAGCCGCCGCCGGCGACAAAATGTGAGTGGTCCGGCGCGGCCCGAGGGCCCTGCGGCGGACGAAACCAAATGGGGAGGAAGAGGGATGGCTTCGGTAGAAGAAAGAGTGAAATCGATCATCGTGGATCAGTTGGGTGTCAACGAGACGGAAGTGACGCCGGCGGCGTCTTTCGTTGACGATCTGGGCGCGGATTCCCTGGATACGATCGAACTGGTGATGGCCTTCGAGGAGGCCTTCGGAATCGAGATCCCGGACGAGGACGCCGAGAAGATCAAGACGGTTCAGAACGCGATCGAATACGTGGAAGCCCAAGTCAAAAAATAGGGCGGTGGGCGCCAGGTCTTTCCTGAAGGGACGGCTGCACGGGGTTGTGCGGTGCGCCGTTCATTTTGAAAACGTCAAACCGGGGAATCGGTCATGAAGATTGTCGTATGCGTCAAATATGTTCCGGATACCGCCATCAAGGTCAAGATCGCCGCGCAGGCGGCCGAAGTGGACCTTGCGGAGGTTTCTTTCATCGTCAATCCCTACGATGAATTCGCCGTGGAAGAGGCCCTGCAGCTGAGGGAGAAGCACGGGGGCGAGGTGATCGTGGTCGGGGCGGGAAGCGAAGGGGCCGCCGCCGGTTTGCGGACCTGCCTGGCCATGGGCGCAGATGCGGCCGTTCTCGTCAGTGACGGTTCCCTGGAGCGGGCGGATAGCTATGTCGTCGGCACCGTCCTGGCCGCAGTCTGCCGGACCCTTGCGCCGGACCTGATTCTCTTCGGGAAGCACGCCATAGGCGTGGATAACGGCCAGGTGCCCGCGGTCGTGGCCGAGGCGCTGGACCTCCCCCAGGTTTCGGTGGTTACCAGCTTGGAGATCGAGGGGGGCGCCTTCCGGGCAGAGCGGGACATCGAGGGGGCCCACGAGATCGTCGAGGGGACCCTGCCCGCGGTCCTGACGGCGCAAAAGGGGCTGAACGTTCCCCGCTACGCCTCCCTGAAGGGGATCATGGCGGCGAAGAAGAAGCAGATCGAGATCCGCACGGTGCAGTCGCTGGGGCTCGCGACCGAAGACCTCCAGCCGCGGGTGGAGACCCTCGAGGTCGCCCTGCCCCCCTCGCGTCCCCCCGGGAAGATCCTCAAGGGCGATGTTTCCGAGGTGGTGCCGCAGCTGGTGAAGCTGCTCCACGAGGAAGCCAAGATCATTTAATCTGCATGCGCCACGCGTTTTGTGCCATGATGACTTAAGGAGGGGAAATGGCTCAGGGAATCCTGGTCTTTATCGAGGAACGGGAAGGCAGGGTAAAGAAACCGTCGCTTGAAGCGTTGGGCGCGGCGCGTCGGTTGGCCGACGGGCTGCAGGAAGCCGTCATCGCCCTGCGCATCGGGACCGAAGAGCCCTCGGAAAACCTGGCCGCCTACGGGGCCGACCGGGTCATGACGGTGCGGCACGATCTGCTCCAGGCCTATTCGACCGACGGTTACGCCGCGGCCCTGGCCCAGGCGATCCGGTCCATCCAGCCGCGCTTTGTTCTCAGTTCGGCCAGCGCCATGGGGCGGGACCTGCTCCCCCGGGTGGCGGCCAAGCTGGGGGTGGGGCTTGCCCAGGATTGCATTGAAATCCACGCGGACGGCGGGCGGCTCGAGTGCGTGCGTCCCATCTACGCGGGGAAGGCTTACGCCCGGGTCCGGCTGCCGTTGAGCCCGGGCATGGCCACGCTCCGGCCGAACGTTTTTTCGCTGGGCGATCCCGACTCCGGGCGGAGCGCCGAAGCGATCGACTTCGCACCCGAACTGACCGCCGGGCAGTTTCGCGCCGTCGTCAGGGAGGTCAAGGCCTCCGCGGGGCAGAAGGTTGAGTTGACCGAGGCCAACATCATCGTTTCCGGGGGGAGGGGAATGAAGGGGCCGGAGAATTTCCCCCTGATCGAGCAGCTGGCCGGGGTCCTGGGCGGGGCTGTCGGGGCTTCGCGTTCGGCCGTGGATTCGGGGTGGATCGATCAACAGCACCAGGTCGGGCAGACGGGGAAAACCGTGTCGCCCACCTGCTATATTGCCTGCGGCATCAGCGGCGCCATCCAGCACCTGGCCGGCATGTCATCGTCCAAGTACGTCGTCGCGATCAACAAGGATCCTGAAGCGCCCATTTTCAGCGTCGCCGATTACGGCATCGTGGGGGATCTCTTTGCCGTGGTTCCCGCTCTCACGGAAGAGATCAGGAAACTCAAGTCTTCATAGGATGGTTCCCGGGGATCCGGCCCGCCGGATCCGGTGAAAGGTCTATGGCGACCTAAATGGCTATCTCTGCAGGGTTGGAGAAGTGGGGGGAGAGACCCCGGCGGCGCTGGTATCTCGAACTGCTGGAAAACCTGCGCAGCGGACTGACATGGGTCGACGCCTTGGCCGGGTTTTGCGCCACCGCCGTCATTGCCCTGATCCTCATCGGGTTTCGTTCCCAAGCCATTCCCGATTACGAGGTCGGCCAGATCGCCGGCCAGGAAGTGCGTGCGGCGCAGGATGTGTTCTACGAGGACCGGATGGCCACCGATCTCCGGCGGGCGGAGGCGGAGGCCGCGGTTCCGGCCGTGTACCAGCTCGAAACCGATCTCATCTCCGGCCATCTGAAATCCACCGCCGACGCCTTCTCCGAGGCGCGGGACATTCTGGCGGAAGCCGGCGCCCTGAAATCGAAGGCGCGCCGCGCGGAACTCCTGAAAACGCTTGGGGCCCGCACGGGGGGCGCTTTCCCGCCCAAGGTGCTCGAGGCCCTGCTCCGGTACAATTTCAGCCCCGATCTCGAGGCGCGGATGCTGGAACTGCTCGACACGGTGCTGCGCGACGGGATCATCCGCGACCGGGGGGAGTTCCTGAAGGATCTGCGCTCGGGCATCCTCGTGCGCGATGGATCCTACGCCCTGGAGCGTTTGCTGACGGACGCCTACCGGGTCCGCGAGCTCTCGGCGGCGAGGGAGTCGATCCGGCAGTCCCCGATCGATTTCCCCGGCTTGTCGGCGCGTGACCGGTCGACGCTCCTGGCCTACCTGGAGAGTGCGCTGTTTCCCACGCTCTTGTGCGACCGCGAGGAGACCGATTCCCGCCGCGCCCTGGCCTCGCGCCAGGTCAAGCCGGTCGAAGTGCAGCTCAAGCAGGGCCAGACGGTCGTCCGCGGCGGGGAGCAGATCACTCCGCAGATCCTGATGCAGCTGGGCGCGCTCAAGAACCTGCGCCGGCCCCGCTCCCTCGTCTGGCAGTTCGGGGGATACTTCCTGATCACGGCGATCCTGCTCTACTCGCTCTGGCGCTACTTCGTCTACTACCAGACGCGGCACACAAAGATCCGCAACCTCGCCGTCCTGATCCTGGTCGTGATCGCCTCCGAACTCCTGGTCGTGCGGCTGCTGACCTCCCTGGCGGACATTCTCGGGGAGCGGTTCCAGCGCTTCCAGGACCCCTACGTCCTGTATTTCGGCATTCCTTTCGCTTTCGGCGCCCTCCTCATCACCCTGCTCGTCGACGTCAACCTGGGGGTTCTTTCCTCGGTGGTGCTGGCCATCCTCTGCGGGCTCTTTTACGGTCACGTGGAGTTGTCGGCCTACTGCCTGATCGGTTCCCTGGCCGGGATCTACAGCATCCGGCAGTACAAGGACCGGGCCGCCATCATCAAGAGCGGTCTCACGATCGCGGTCGCCAACATCATCTGCCTGGCGGCGCTGGCGATCATGCGGCAGGCGCCGCTCCGTTTTTCCGACGCCCTGGATTACGCCATCCTGGCGCTCTCGAGCGGGATGCTGGCCAGCGCCCTCTGTTCGATGCTGCTCCCGGCGCTGGAAACCCTGTTCAAGGTCACCACCGACATCCGGCTCCTGGAGCTGTCGAACCTCAACGCCCCGCTTTTGCGGCGGTTGGCCGTGGAGGCGCCGGGGACCTATCATCACAGCCTGATGGTGGCGACGCTGGCGGAAGCTGCGGCCGAGGCGATCGGAGCCAATCCGCTGCTGGCCCGGGTGGGCGCCTACTACCACGATATCGGCAAGCTGACCAAGCCGGAATATTTCGTCGAGAACCAGGCCTACGGCGGCAACAAGCATGAAGACCTTTCCCCCAGCATGAGCTGTCTCATCATCTCCAGCCACGTCAAGGATGGGCTCCATTTCGCCCGGGCGGCGGGGTTGCCGCAATGTATCAGCGACATGATCCCGCAGCACCACGGAACGCGGATCATGACCTTCTTTTACCAGAAGGCGAAGGAGGCGGCGGACGATGACCGGAGCAAGCTGTCGGAAGCTGATTTCCGCTATCCCGGACCCCGGCCCCAAAGCCGGGAAGCCGCTATCATGATGCTGGCCGACAGCGTGGAGGCGGCTTCCAGGACCCTGGGGGACGCCCCCGCTCCGGCCCAGATCCGGGGGATGATCGACCGGCTGGCGGGGGCGATCATTGACGACAAGCAGTTCGACGATTGCGACATCACCTTCAGGGACGTCGAGCTCATCAAGGAGAGTTTTTTCAAGATTCTGGCCGGCATCTTTCACCATCGAATCGACTATCCGGGATATGACTTCAGACAATCGAAGGACGGATCCGGGGAGACGGCGCCCGAAAATCCAGATCCTCAACAGGCAAAAAAAGGTTAGGATTGATCGCGCGGCGGCATACGTTTTCTGCGCCGCGCTGCTCGAGACGCTGGGCCTGCCCGGCGGCTCGCTGTCCGTGGTGTTCGTAGGGGCGCGGACCATGCGGGGGCTGAACCGCCGGTGGCGCGGGAAGGATTGCGCAACGGATGTGCTCAGTTTCGAATACGGGGACACGGCGGCCGGACCGGGCTTCCTGGGAGACATCGTGATCGCCCCGGAAATCGCCGCCCGGCAATCGTCCGACTCTCCGGCCGGCATGGAGAGGGAGGTCAGGTTGCTGCTGGTGCACGGGGTCCTTCATCTCGCGGGCTATGACCATGAAACGGACGGCGGCGAGATGATGCGCATGCAACGGAAACTGACACGCCGGAAGTTTTTCTCGGCCCCCCCCCCTCTCGTGAGGCCGGAGGAAGGGTGATGGAATTCTTCAACATCGAGCTGGCCGTCATCGCCGTTTTCCTGGGGCTCCTATTTTTCTTCTCCCTGGTTGAGAGCGCCGTCATCCAGGCAAGCCCGATCCTGTTGCGCATGATCCTGGAGCAGGACGACGGGGCCGCCCCCCCGCTTCTTTCGGCGATCCTGGAAAACCGCAACCAGGTCTTCGTGCCGCTTCAGTTCGGGACCCAGTTCTGCGCCATCACCGTCGTGGTACTCTCCACCCACCTCTGCCTGGTCCTCTGGCCCGGTTATGGATGGGTCTACGCCTTCCTGGCGAATATCGTCCTCTCGGTGCTGTTTCGGCAACTGCTGCCTCGACTCCTCACCCAGAACGGGTCGGAGGAGAAGCTGGTGGCGCTGCTGCGGCTGTTCCAGCCCCTCAACCTGGTCCTCGGCCCGGTGGCGCTTCCCCTGTCGCACGTTCTCCGCCTGCATAAGAGGATGCACGAGGAGGTCCGCGGGGGGGGGAAGGAGGACGACGACGAGGCCACCGAAGAGGAAATCCAGGCGTACCTGGAAATCGGGGAGGACGAGGGGATTCTCGAGGAGGAGGATTCCCGCCTGATCCAGTCGGTCGTCGAATTCGGCGACACCCTGGTCCGGGAAGTGATGACTCCGCGCACCAGGATCGTGGCGTGCGAGGAAGGAGCCACCATCGCGCAACTGTGCGATATCATGGTAGAGCATCGCCATTCACGTATCCCGATCTATCGCGGGAACCTCGATCACATCGTCGGGATCGCCTACATCCGCCAGCTGATGGCCCGGTTCGCAGCGGGGGATGGGTCCGATTCCATCACCGGCCTCATCCACCCCGTCCTGTTCGTTCCCGGGACCAAGCCGGTTTCCAAGCTCCTCAAGGAACTCCAGGAGCGGGGGGACCATACCGCCATCGTGATCGACGAATTCGGCGGGGTGGCCGGGCTGGTGACGATCGAGGACCTGGTCGAGGAGATCGTCGGGGAAATCTGGGACGAGGACGAAGCCAAGGTGAACCAGGTGGTGAAGGAGGATGCCGGCACCTTCCTGGTGCACGGGAGCACCGAGATCTTCCGCCTGGAGGAACTGACGGGGAAGGAATTCGAGGACTCGGGCTGTTCGACGGTTGCGGGCCTGCTGATGGGGTTTTTGGGCCGGGTTCCGGCGCCGGGCGAAGCCTTCGAGATGGAAGGGCTGCGGGTGCGGGTGCTCGACGCCGATCGCAAGCGGGTGCACTGGATCCGGTTCCACCTCCCCGGGGCACCCGGCGCGGGCGCCGGGCAATGATCGCGTTGGGGCTTCATGTTTGACGATGCGGACCGCAGGCATATGAAGAAGGCGCTCCTCCTCGGGGAGAAGGGGATCGGCAGGTCCAGCCCGAATCCCAGTGTCGGCTGCGTCATCGTCCGGGACGGGCGGGTTGTCGGCCGGGGGTGGCACGATTACGCCCTCCGGGACCACGCCGAGGTGGGGGCGCTCAGGATGGCGGGGCGGCGGGCGGCCGGCGCCGTGGTGTATGTCACGCTCGAGCCCTGCTCCCACGAGGGGCGCACCCCTCCCTGCGCCGACGCGCTCGTGCGTGCCGGCGTCCGTCGCGTCGTGGCGGCCCGGACCGATCCCAACCCGGCTGTTTCCGGGCGCGGCGTGGAAAGGCTCCGCTCCGCCGGCATCCGGGTGGACGTGGGGCTGTGCGCCGAGGAGGCCGGCCGGCTCATCGAACCCTTTGCCTGCCACATCACCACGGGACGCCCGCTGGTCGTCTCCAAGGTGGGGATGACGCTCGACGGGAAGATTGGGACCGGCAGTGCCGCGGGGCGCGCCATCTCCTCTCCCGGGGGGCTGGCGTTTGGACAGCGGCTGCGCCTTGCGAGTGACGCCATCCTGGTCGGCGTCGACACCGTGCTCTCGGACGATCCCGAACTGACCTACCGGGGGAGAAGGAAACGCGCGCGCCCCCTGGTCCGGGCCATCCTGGATTCCCGGCTGCGTACCCCGCCGGACTCGAGGCTGCTGCGGGTTGCGCCCGATTCCCCCGTCCTGGTTTTTTGCGCCCCCGATGCTCCCGGGGCTTCCCGGAGGAAGCTGGAAGGAGCCGGCGCCGAAATCGTGGCGGTCCCCCGTTCCGCGGAGGGGCTCGATCTCGGCGCTGTCCTCGGGGAGCTGGGCGCTCGGAACATCCTGGGCCTGCTCGTCGAGGGGGGGAGCCGCGTCCACTGGGCCTTCCTGGCGGCGGGGAGGGTGGATGTCTTCCATTTCATCATCGCCCCGATGGTCCTGGGCGGCCGGACGGCCATTCCCGCGGTGGGGGGGCGGGGGTTCGGCTCGACGGCCGAGGCGCTCCGCTTCAGGATCAGGCGCACGCTGCGCACAGGCCCGGACGTGGTGCTGGAAACCTATCCCGAATGCTCCCGGTCGATCATCTCCCCGTGGCTCTCAGGAAACGCTCCATCTCCCGGGCCAGATCCGGCGCCCCCATCAGGGCCGAGATAACCGCAACGCTCGTAGCTCCCGCATCGAGGGCCGCGGCCACCTGGTCGAGGCCGATGCCTCCGATTGCCACCACCGGAAACGCCGACTCGCGGCAGGCGGCGGCCAGGCGCCCGAGACCGACGACCGGGTCGGGGCGGTCCTTGGTGGTCGTGGGGAAAACGGGGCCGAAGCCGATGTAGTCGATGGGCAGGGAACGTGATTGACGCACCTGCCCCAGGGTGTGGGTGGAGTATCCCACGATGGCGCCCGGGCCCAGCAGGCGGCGCCCGGCTTCCGGGGGAAGGTCTTCGCGACCCAGGTGCACCCCCTGGGCGCCGGCAGCCAGCGCCAGGTCGCAGCGGTCGTCGACGATGATCGTGATCCCCCGCTCAAGGGCGAACTCCACGCACCGGGAGAGATCGCCGAGCAGTTCGCCGGCCGGGGTCGTCTTGTCCCGGATCTGCACGAACGTGGCGCCGCCGCGCGCCAGTTCGCGGAGCACGGCCAGGTGGGTCGTCTTGCGCGCCAGGACCTTGTCGGTAATCGGGTATATGGGAGGGGGAGTTGTTTTCATCGCCGAAGGCTGGATTGTAAGGCAGGAGGAGTCGGGAAGGGAAGGGGGAAAGAGGGGCGGCGCATTGCGCCGCCCCCCTCCCGGGATTACTTGACGATGCGCGGCGTCACGAAGAACAGGATCTCCTGGGTCGTGCGCGTGACGGACGTATTCTTGAACAGGTGTCCGATTATGGGCAGGGAACCGAGACCCGGGACCTTGTTTTCGCTGTTGGCGTCCTCGTCGAGGAGGATGCCCCCGATCACCGTGGTGCCGCCGTCGGTGACGAGCACGCGGGTGGAGGATTCGCTGGTGCGGATGGAGGGAACTCCGTCGACCGCATTCCCGAAATCGGCCGTGTTGTTTTCCACCTTCAGGTCCAGCACGATATTCCCCTCGTAGGTGATCTGCGGGGTGGCCGTCAGGGTCAGGGCGGCGTCGAAGAACTGGATCGTCACCGTGTTGTTGGAATTGATCGGGACGGGGAAGCGCAACCCCTGGGTTACGACCGCGCGGCTGTTGTTCTGCGCGATCACCTTGGGCTGCGAGATGAGCTTGGCCATCCCCTTGGTCTCGCCCGCGGTGATCGCGGCGTCGAGCAGGAAGGTGTCGAAGATGTTACCGACCGAAATCCCCAGTCAGCCGAAGGCCCGGGTCGCGGGGAGGTTTACGTTGTAGTTGCCCTTGTTGGTCGCCTGGGTCCCGGTGCTTACCGCGGCGCTTTCAGATACGGTTCCAGCTTCGTTACCGGTGACGCCCGCTCCCCTTCCCGTGGCTATGTTTCCGGCGGCATAGGCCTTGTCCGGGGTGGCGCTGGGCCGGGTGCCGCCGATGGTGCCGAACGTGTTGGGACCGCCGACGGTGACCCGCTCCATGTTCCCCTGGACGAAGCCGAACTGAACGCCGATGTCACGGGCAAAATTGCGGGAGGCGGACACGATGCGGGCTTCGATTTCCACCTGGGCCTGCGGCATGTCGAGGGCCTCGATCAGGTCGATCTGCCTGGCGATGGAGTCGGGGATGTCGGTCAGGATCAGGGAATTGGTCCGTTCGTCCACGACCACGGTGCCCCGGACCGTTTTCTGGTCGGAGACCGCTTCGATCAGGTCTTTCGCCTTGGCGTAGTTCAGGCGCTTGATCCGCGTCTGGAGGTCCGCTGCCAGCAGGTTCGCCTTCTTGAGGGCTTCCTTCTGCCGGGCCTCCTCCTGGAGGGTGGATTTCATGGCGACGCGCACCATCGTCCCCTCGATCTGCTTGTCGAGGCCGTTATTGAGCAGGGCGGCCTCGAAAATCTGATCCCAGGGCATCTTGACCACCTTCATCGACAGGGTCCCCTTCACGGCGGGGTCGAGGACGATGTTGATCCCCCCCTCGTCGGCCATCAGGCGGAAGAAATCGACCAGCGGGACATTGACCAGGTCGAGCGTGAGGGGGTGTCCCGAGAAGCGGGAGCCGTTGGAACCGCTGCCGTTTCCGGACGGGAGCGCTGATTGCGCCAGTGCGGCGATCAGCGGTGGCGCCGCGGGCGCAGACGCCTGCGGCTGCGGTGCCGGTTGGGTCGCCTGGGCATCCGGCTGCGTCTGGATCGGGCGCGGCTTTACGGCGGCGGCCTTCGGCGCCGGATCGGCGGGTCGGACAGCCGCAACTGCCGGAGACTGAACGGTCGAGGCCTGGGCCGCGGGTACCACGGCCGTTTTAGCCGCCACGCCCGGTTGAGCCGCCGCGGATGGTGGAGAGTAGGGCTTGATGGCATACTCCCGCTTGGCGGCGGCTGCACGGGCCGTCTGTCGCGGAGCGGCGGAATCCTGTCCCGGATGGAAAACCAGCCGGACGGAATCGCTGTTGACCGACAGTTCGTGGGTTCCATGCCCCTCTTCGAGATCGAACACCATCCGGGTGATCAGGGAAGGGGAGGTCTGGTACTGCTGTACCCGTAACCTTTTTACCGACGCCGTCTGTATCGGCAGGCGCGTGAACGGGATCCGGTTCCGGGTGTTGGGGAAGTCGAGGACCAGGCGCTTCGGGTTGTCCAGCATGAATTCCTCGGGTGCAATCTGCCGGTCGGCGGCCACTGTAATCACCGCCTGGCCGTCCTCGGAAACGAAGCGGACGTCGGTGAGGGCCGCGGCCGGGAGGAGCTCCCTGGCCTGCGTGCCGGCCTGCTCCTGGGCAAGGTTGAACCCGGGGATGCAGAAGGCCAGCAGGAGGAGAAGGATTCCACACGTCGCACCCTTCGCCTTGATCGGTTTTCGGTTTGTGATCTGGGCATGTCGCATATTCATACCAGCCATCCTATTGTGTCCTTAATCGCTTGGTTACCTCTTGAGACACGGTTTTGCCAGAGCGCATTTTTGTTTCACGAACCAACGTGACGGAATCGTCGTGAATGGTTTTCAGATAACCGTCAAAGAGCCGGGCGCCTTCCCGGAGAAAATAGGCACGGGCGTCCGCCCCGCGGATGACGGCGGTTTTCCTGTCGTCGCGGATCGAAATGCCTTCCAGGGCCGCCTGTGCGATATATGTTCCGGCGATCCCCCGGGGGGGCAGCCCACGGGGCACTTCCTCGTCCACGGGCTTGGACCCGGACTTCTTTCTTTCCGGATGCCAGAAGGGGTCCTGGCGGTTGGCGGGCTGATACGGGATGCCCGTAAAGCGGATTGGGGATTCCGCCGCCTTGACGGCCCCCTCCTGGTTGTGGGGCGTGCGGGCGTCCCGGGCCGGCACCGGCGCCGCCAGCGGCACCGACAGGCATAGCAAGGGGAGCACGCGGCCCAGAAACGGCGCGCATCCGCGCCGGCGGATGGAGACGCCGGGCATCCGGGACGACGTGGCGCAAAATTGGCGTATCAACGCTTGGTCTCCTTTTTGGTCGAGTTGTCGTTGGCCTGATCCATCGGCGTATCCCTAAAAACATAGGTGGTTGCGGTGCAGCCGGCGATCAGGGTGCGGCTGGGATCGGTCTGGTCCTTGGTGTTCTCGAGTGAGAGAGTGCCTACGTCGATGATCCGGGTGGCCTGGCTGACTTTTTCGAAAAACAGTCCCAGGCCGTGGTAATTCCCCTCGACGACCATGTCGATCGGCCAGTCGGAATAGAAATCGCGCGGCACCATCGCCCGCGGCTGAAACTTGTTGATCTTGAGGTTGCTTGCCGCGGCCATCTGTTGGATGCCGCGCAACAGGCTCGGAGTCTCCTTCTCCGACGGGAGGATGCTTTGCAGCACCGCGAGCCGCTGTTCGAGCTCGGCCAGATCCTTCTTGAACTGCACGAGCTGGGTCTCGATGGCGGTCCCCTGCTGCACGGACCTTTCGAGCTTCTGGATCTCCGCCCGGATCTGGTTGTGCTGCTTGATCCGGTCTTTCAGGTAATACATGTAAAACACGAAAGAGAGACAGAGCACGAGGGCCGCGAGTACGCAGATCTGCGTCGTGCGCGACAGGTTTTCAAAACGAAAATTGCTGATGGCCATTCCTTCACTCCGCCTGGGGTTGCTGGACGCTGGTGCAAATGAGCGAAAAATCCGAAGCGTTTTCCTGCCGCTCGATCAGCTCGAGGTCGACGCTGGCGAAGATTCCGCTCGCCTTGAGGTTGCTCATCAATTGGGGGATGAGCCCCGGGACTCGTGTGCTCCCCACGATCTTGATGATGCCCGCATTCTGCCCGAGGGAAGTGAGCCAGAGGTCGCCGTCCCGGGGGATGCTCCGGATCACGGTGTTGAGCAGGAGGACGGGACCGCTCTGCTTTTCCTTCAGCGTCTCGATGATGTCGATCCGGCTCTGCCGCTGCTGTTTCAGCTGCTCGTATTTCTCGACTTCCTTTTTCAGCAGTTCGAGGCGCGCCACCTCGCGGCGGAGCTCCTCCCTCCGGACAGTGTCGACGGAAATCTGGCGGTTGACCGTGAAGGCCCACGCCCCCATGATTCCCGCCGCCGCCAGCAGGAGGATTCCGAAAATTAGCCCGGTGCGTGACACGTTCGGCTTGATGAAAGCCTTGCGCGTCCGGACTGATTGATCCTTCAGCAGGTTTACTTTGATCATAGCCGCCCTATTCCTCGGCACTCCGGAGTGCCAATCCGATTGCGATCGCCAGGTCCGGCGCCCGGTCCTCGATGAGCGAGGGGGGGAAGCGCTTGGGATCGAACGAGATCTTTCTGAAGCTGTTGAATTTTTCCGTGGGCAGGTCGAATTTTTTCTGGAGCGCGTCGATCAGCCCGGGCGTGTGCGCGGCCCCTCCACTGACGATCATTCGGTCGATGCGGTCCACCGTGGTCGTCGATTTGAAGAAATCGTAGGTCTTCTGGATTTCCATGCAGAGGATCTCGGTTACGGAAGCGATCACGTGGGACGCATCCTGGGGGGCGATGTTGTCCATCTTCTCCCCGTGCTTCAGCGCCAGCGCCTGGTTGTAGGTGAGGTTGAACTCCTTTTGGAGGAATTCGGTGTACTGGTGTCCCCCGACGCCGACATCGCGGGTAAAGAGAAAGTCGGTTCCCGACACGATGACGATGGTCATGGTGCTGGCGCCGATGTCCAGCAGCGCCACGGTGCTGCCGTTTTGGGGTTCGTAGTTGACCTCGTACGCGTTCTGAAGGGCGAACGCGTCGACATCGACGATGGCCGGGTGTTTCGCCGCCATGTTGAGGACGCTGGTGTAATCGGTGAGCTTGTCCTTCTTGACGGCTACCAGGAGGATGTCCAGGTTTCCGGTCCCGATGTTTTCGCCCAGGACCTGGTAGTCCATGTTCACGTCGGCGATGTCGAAGGGGATGTATTGCTCCGCCTCCCAGCGGATCGATTCGGCCAGGTCCGCCTCCCCCTGCACCGGGAGCGAGATCTTCTTGATGATGACGGAGTGCCCGGAGAGGGAGGTGGCGATCCGCTCGTTCTTGATCCCCTGCTCGGTGAAGATGCGTTGGATGGCGTCGGAAACCGGTATCTTGGAGATGATGACCCCGTCCACGATGCATTCCGGGGACAGTTCCTCGAAGCCGAGGCTCTGCAGTTCGTAGCCGCCCTTGCGCGTCGGGCGCAATTCCGCCGCTTTCAGTGCGCTGCTGCCGATATCGAGGCCGATGGGCTGCCGGTTGCGATTAAAGAATCTTAACATAGTTGTGTTCGCCGATCCTCTGTCCATTCCCCGGTCCCGCCGGAAACCCCGGAATCGTCCGGGGGCCCCGAAGGGCAGGAAGGAATGAACGCGTTTGACATGTTCCGTTCGTCCGGGTAATGCAAAAACTGTCCCACCGCAGCAATTCTTCTACCCGTGCCGCGGGCTTCCTGCTATCCTTATCGTTCCGAAGCGCAAACCTGTTGCGTTTTTTATTAAAATATAATGGTGACCGGGATCACCGATACGGGGAATGTTTCCCGCCCCGGGCCGATATTTCAGGGGAAAGCGGCGTGAACAGGCCCGCCGGTAGGGGACGGAGCATCCGCCGGCGCCAGCCCGAAAAATGGCTGCCTGTTCCAAAACCACTTGACACGCTATCCGCTCTTGGATAGCTTAAGGGGTTATTCTGCTTGGAATTTACTGAGGGAGAAAGTGATGAAGAGTTTTATCCCCGGAGAGAAGGATATTCGGAAACGCTGGTACGTCATCGACGCCGAAGGGCAGATCCTGGGCAGGATCGCCACCAGGGTGGCCACCCTCCTTACCGGCAAAAACAAGCCGATATATACCCCCTTTCTGGACACCGGTGATCACGTCATTATTATCAACGCCGAAAAGGTGAAGCTGACGGGCAACAAGCTCACGGAAAAAAAGTACCGCCATCACACCGGCTATCCCGGCGGATTGCGGGAAGCCACCGCCATCGAGCTTCTGTCCAAGGATCCCGGGAAGTTGTTGCGCAAAGCGGTGTTCGGCATGCTTCCCAAGACGAAACTGGGTCGGGCGATGAGGAAAAAACTGAAAGTGTACCCGGGACCTGAGCACCCGCACGAAGCCCAGCAGCCTACGCCGCTGGCTTTGTAGTCCTTTAAACTATGGAATGCTCCGCATTCTGCGTCGAGCCGAGGAATGGAATGGCGACAGTCGAGTATTACGGAACAGGGAAAAGGAAGAGTTCTACCGCGCGCGTACGGATTCTGCCCGGCACCGGCCAGGTGGTCATCAACAAGCGCGACCTGAACGATTATTTCAGGAATGAGGCCCAGCGTACGGTGGTCCGTTACCCCCTTTCGGTCACGGAAAACGTTGGCAAGTTTGATATCCGGGTTATTGTAAATGGTGGCGGCACTTCGGGCCAGGCTGGCGCCATCCGGCTTGGCATCGCCAGGGCGCTCTTGCAGTTCAACTCCGAACTGCGCCCCCGGCTCAAGAAGGCGGGCCTGCTGACCCGGGACTCCCGTATCAAGGAACGAAAGAAATACGGTCAGAAGGGGGCTCGCAAGAGATTCCAATTCTCGAAACGATAGCTTGAGGAGGTTCTACTTGGTTTCGGTAACCATGAAACAAATGCTGGAAGCCGGAGTGCACTTCGGCCACCAGACCAAACGCTGGAATCCGAAGATGAAGGAGTATATCTTCGGGCAACGGAACGGCATCTACATCATCGATCTGCAGAAGAGCCTCAAGCTGTTCAAGCAGGCCATTCAGTTCGTGTATGAGCTGGGAGCCCAGGGGAAGACGGTTCTGTTCCTCGGCACCAAGCGGCAGGCCCAGGAAGTGATCCAGGAAGCGGCCAACCGCACGGAACTGTACTACGTCAACCAGCGATGGCTGGGGGGGCTGCTGACCAACTTCGTGACGATCCAGAAGAGCATCAAGCGCTTCCGTGAACTGGAGACGATGCGGAGCACGGGCCAATACGACCTCTTCTCCAAGAAGGAAGTGGCCAGGTACGAGCGCGAGCGCAAGAAGCTGGAAAAGAACCTTTCAGGCATCAAGGACATGGGCGCCCTCCCCGACGCGTTGTTCGTCATCGACACCAACATGGAGTCGATCGCCATTAGGGAAGCGGCCAAGCTGGGCATTCCGATCATCGGCGTCGCCGATACCAACTGCGACCCCGATCCCATCGATTACATCATTCCCGGCAACGACGACGCCCTGCGGGCGATCCGCCTGATCACGGAGACGGTGGCCGAAGCCTACCTTGAAGGCAAGGCGGTTTTCGCGGCCCGACAGAAGGAAATAGCCGAGCAGGCGGAAAAGCAGCGCCAGGCGCAGGCACAGCAGGCCGCGGCGGCCCGGGCCGCCGCCCATGCCGCCGAAGGGGGAGAAACGGCGGGAGCCGAGGATGCGTCCTCGGCGGCCAGGCCCAAAACCACGGTGCGCAGGACGCTGCAGCGCAAGCCCAGAGTGAAAAAGTCGGAGACCGCCGCAACGGAGACCGCGGAAGGCGTGTCCGCCGATGCCGCCGTCCCGGCCGCGACTGCTCCGACTGAAGATACGGCCGCTCCGGCTGAAGTCCCGACTGTCCCGTCCGAGGCTGCGCCGGCTGAAGTCCCGGCCGCTCCGGCTGACGAGCCGGTTTTAGCCGCTGCGGAAGAACCCGCCCCCGCGGCCGAGCCCGGGCGGTCGGAATAACCGGCGTTCGCTAGAGGGCTTCCCGTCCATCGGGAAGCCCGGTCTCCGGCCCGCGGACAGGGCGGCGCGGGCTGCGGCTTGTTTCCATTCAATCATTGTTTCCGTTTCGGGCGGCTCGGGACCGTAGGGACACCGCCGGAGGGCGGCTGGCGTCCGCGCACCTCCGTCGTCGACGAATGCCGGACACAGGAATCTTAGGAGGAAGGGATATCATGGCTATTTCCGCGGATCTGGTGAAGGAACTCAGGGAAAAAACGGGCGTCGGGTTCATGGAGTGTAAAAACGCCCTGCGGGAAGCGAACGGGAACGTCGAGGAGGCGGTAACCATCCTGCGCAAGCGGGGGCTGGCCTCTCTGACCAAGAAATCGGGGCGCGAAACCAAGGACGGCCTGATCGGTTCCTATGTCCATAACGGCAAGATCGGGGTCATGGTCGAGGTGAACTGCGAGACCGATTTCGTCGCGCGGAACCCTGATTTCCAGGCGCTGGTTCGGGATATCGCCATGCATATCGCCGCCAGCGATCCGCGCTTCGTCTCCAAGGAGGACGTGACCGAGGACGTTCTGGCCAAGGAGCGGGACATCTACCGGGAACAGGCCAAGGCCAGCGGCAAGCCGGAGGGCGTGCTGGACAAGATCGTGGAAGGAAGGGTCGCCAAGTACTACGCCGAGGCCTGCCTGCTTGAGCAGCCATTCGTGAAAGAGCCGTCCGTGAGCGTTCGGGACCATATCGCCTCCCATATTCAGAAGATCGGCGAAAACATCCAGGTGCGGCGCTTCGTGCGCTACAAGCTTGGAGAATAACCGGGGACGATCCCTCCTGGCATCGGGCGGCGCAAAACGCCCGGTATGCCCGGTGCACGGCCGTCCGGCAAGCGAACGCGTCGCGACGGCACCCGGGTGCGGCGGCGATGTTTTTGCCAAAATAGCCTCCTCCTCGTTTCGCGATTAGCGTAAAATCACTCTGCGCGCCGGCCGTGGCGGGAAACCTCCGGCCGTGGGCCCCGCCATGGGCTCCGCCGGGGGGCGGGACGGGGGCGCATCCAGGCGACAACGTGCATCATCAGAGGCGGGAGGACCTTATGGAAGCAACGGTTCCGGGAGACAAGCCGATATTCGAGCGGGTTCTGCTCAAACTGAGCGGGGAAGCGCTCATGGGGGAACAGGGCTTCGGGGTCGACCCCGCGATGGCGGCACGGATTGCGGAGGAGATCGCCGAGCTTCATGCCATCGGGGTCCAGGTCGCCGCGACCGTGGGCGGGGGAAATATCGTCCGGGGGATCTCGGTCAGCGCCGCGGGCATGGACCGGGTCAGCGGCGATTACATGGGGATGCTGGCGACGGTCATCAACGCGCTGGCGTTGCAGAACGCTCTGGAACGGCTGCATGTTTTCACCCGGGTGCAGTCCGCCATCGAAATGAAGGAGGTGGCCGAGCCCTATATCCGCCGACGCGCCATCCGGCATTTGGAAAAGGGGCGGGTGGTCATCTTCGCGGCCGGGACCGGAAATCCCTACTTCTCCACCGATACCGCGGCCGCCCTGCGCGCGATGGAGATCGGCGCCGAGGTGATCCTCAAGGCGACCAAGGTAGACGGCATCTACGATTCGGACCCCATGAAGAACCCCTCCGCCGTGCTTTTCCGGTCTCTCACCTACCGGGAAGTCCTGGAAAAAGACCTGAGGGTGATGGATACGACGGCGGTGACCCTATGCATGGAGAACAAGATGCCGATCGCGGTGTTCAACCTTCTCCGGCGCGGGAACATCCTCGATGTGGTGATGGGGAAGAGCGTCGGTTCCGTGGTCCGGCTGTAGCCGCGGAAATCGGGCATGTCAATGCCCAGCGAAAGGAGTGACCAACGATATGGTGCAACAGATACTTGATGACGCCCGGAAAGGGATGGACATGTGCATTGAGGACCTTGGGCGGAATCTCGCCACGATTCGGACGGGAAGGGCTTCCGTCAACATTCTCGACGGCGTTCAGGCCAGTTATTACGGCACCCCTACGCCCTTGTCCCAGATGGCTTCGCTCTCCACCCCGGACCCGAGCCTGATCCTGATCCAGCCCTGGGATACCTCGACCATCGCCGCCATCGAGAAGGCGATCCTGACCTCCGACCTGGGACTGAACCCCACCAATGACGGCAAGGTGGTCCGGCTGCCCATACCTCCGCTTACCCAGGAGCGGCGCAAGCAACTGGCCAAGAACGTCGGGCAGATCGGCGAGCAGCACCGCGTCGCGGTGCGCCTGGTGCGGCAGCAGGCGAACGACCAGATCAAGAAACTCCTCAGGGACAAGGAGATATCGGAAGACCAGGAAAGGGACGCCCTGAAAAAGGTGCAGGACCTGACCGATAAGTACGTCGAAAAGGTCGGGGAACTGCAGAAAAAAAAGGAATCCGAAATACTCGAGATCTGATCCGGTGCCCTGCGCCTGCCATGGGCCCGATTCCGCGGAACAGTGCGGGGATGTCGGCAAGATCCTTCGGCTTGTGCCGGGGGAAGGGTTTCAGTAACATGACGCATTCAAAACGGGGATAGCGAATGATTTCTGCGACACAGATCAAGCGGGGCATGGCCATCAAACTGAATGGGGAGCTCTACCGGGTCTTCTCTTTTCAGCACATCACTCCCGGAAACTGGCGCGGCATGGTGCAAACGAAGCTCAAATCGATAAAATCGGGAGCGATCATCGAGCACCGTTTCCGGTCCGAGGACCGCGTGGAGCCGGCCTACATGGAAACCCACGAGGTGGAATACCTCTACTCGGACGGATCAGACTATTATTTCATGAATACCGAGTCCTTCGAGCAGTTCCACCTTTCGGCGGAATGGCTCGAGGACGCCATCCCCTACATGACCCCGAACATCAAGCTCAAGATCGAATACTGTGAAGGGAAGCCGATCGGTGTGGAGCTCCCCCCAAGCGTCGAGCTGCGCGTGACGTCCACGGAACCGGCGCTGCGCGGGGCGACCGTGAGCAACGTAAACAAGCCGGCTACCCTGGAGACGGGGCTCGTGATCCAGGTGCCCCCATTCATCAACGAAGGGGAACTGATCCGCGTGGATACGAGCGAGGGGAAATACCAGGAGCGGGTCAAATCGTAACTGCGGTCTTTGTGGTGGAGCCGATCGATGAAGGAAATAACGACTACTCTTCGTCTTTCTCCAAGCGAGATTCCCAACCGGATCTACGGGGTGGAGAACTGGAGCGGGGGTTATTTTGGCATCAGCGAGCAGGGGGCCCTCACCGTGCACCCCACCCGCAATCCCCTGATGGGGGTGGAATTGATCGGGCTCGTCCAGACGCTGCTCCAGCGCAGGGTGAAGCCCCCATTCCTCCTTCGTTTCCCGCAGATTCTGGATACCCAGATCCGGGAGCTGCACGAAGCGTTCCGGAACTCGATCGCGGAATACAGCTACGAGGCCCGGCATCGGGGCGTTTTCCCCATGAAGGTGAACCAGAACCGGAGCGTCGTGGAGCGCCTGATGGCCGCCGGACACCGCTATGAATACGGGCTCGAGGTCGGCACCAAGGCCGAACTGGCCGCGGCGCTGACCCTCTCCATTCACCCGAACGCGCTGATGGTCTGCAACGGCATCAAGGACCGCCGCTACCTGGAATGGGCCATGCAGTCGTCCCGGATCGGAAAAAACCCGGTGCTGGTGATCGAAGAGGTGTCGGACCTGCAGAAGATATCCGAGGTGTCCGCCGCCCTGAGGATCCATCCCGACCTGGGATTCCGGGTCCGGGTCTTCTCCCGGGGCACGGGCAAGTGGGAGGAATCCGGGGGGGAAACCTCCAAGTTCGGCATCAACACCATCCAGCTGCTCGATTGCCTGAAAACGGTCTCCGACCGGGGGTGGACCCGGCAGCTGAAGATGCTCCATTTCCACATCGGGTCCCAGGTCACCGATATCCGCAGGATCAAGAACGCCATCAAGGAAGCGGCGCGGGTCTACGCCAAGGTGCGCAAGATGGGGTTTCCGATCGAGTACCTCAACGTAGGCGGGGGACTCGGCGTCGATTACGACGGGAGCCGCACCGCGTCCGATTGCAGCGTCAACTACAGCATGCAGGAGTTCGCAAACGACATCGTCTACACCATCAACGAAATCTGCCTGTCGGAAAACGTGCCCCCGCCTACGATTGTGACGGAAAGCGGCCGGGCGGTCGCCGCGCATCACGCCCTGTTCATCATGAACGTGATCCGGACGCTGAACCCCGGGCTGGGGGGGACGGAGGTCGATCCCGACAAGGTCGATTCCGAGGTCGTGGAGGAGATGATGGACCTCTACCGGGAGATCACCCCCAAGAACTTCCGCGAGTACTACCACGACGCGCTGCAGCACCGGGAAGAGCTCCAGTCCCTGTTCAACCTCGGCTACCTGAACCTGCAGAACCGGGCACAGGGGGAATGGCTCTTTTGGGAGATCTGCCGCAAGGCGATCAAGTTCTCCCATTCCATGAAGGAACGCCCGGAGGAGTTCATCGACCTGGAAAACATCCTGGCCAGCAAGTACATCTGCAACTTCTCGGTTTTCCAGTCCACGCCTGACAGCTGGGCGCTCGACCAGCTGTTCCCCATCGTCCCGCTCACCCGGTTGACCGAAGAGCCTACGGTGCGCGCCATCCTGTGCGACATCACCTGCGACTCGGACGGGCAGATCGACAAATTCGTCGACCTGCGCGACGTGAAGCAGGCGCTCGAACTGCACCACGTCAACGCGGATCCCTACTTCCTGGCCATTTTTCTCGTCGGGGCGTACCAGGAATCGCTGGGGATGAACCACAACCTGCTCGGATCGGTCAACGAGGCGCATTTTCTCGTGGATGACGCCGGGAGGCCCCACATCGACAGGGTGATCCGCGGCGAATCGATCCGGCAGGTGCTTGCAACCGCCGGGTACCAGGCGCGCGACCTGGTGGAAAACCTGAAACAGATGGCCCAGAGCGCCGAGACGCAGAATAAGATCACCGCCGAGGAGCGGGAGTCCTTCTGCGCGTCCTACGAATCGGCGCTGGAAGGCTACACCTACCTGGAAGATTAAGTTTCCCGGGAATCAGGAGCGGATTCTCCTGCGGAACGCGCCCAGGGCTTTCCGCACCGAGGCTGGGGCGGTGCCGCCCGGTTCCTTCCTGCGCGCGACCGTGCGCTCGAGCCCGAGGGCCGCGTGAACCCCTGCCTCGAACCGGGGGGAGAAGCTTTGGTATTCCCGCAGGGGGAGTTCTTCCAGAGGAATGCCGAGTTCCGAGGCCCGCATGACGATCTTTCCCACCAGGCCGTGGGCTTCCCTGAAGGGGAGACCCCTGGCGACCAGGTAGTCCGCGAGTTCGGTCGCGTTGAGATGACCGTGCACGGCCGCCTCGCGCATGCGGTCCGGCTGGATCAGGACCTTTTCCAGGACCCGCCGGACCATCCGGATGCAGGCATCCACGGTCCGGACCGCGTCGAACAGGCCCTCCTTGTCCTCCTGCAGGTCCTTGTTGTAGGTCATCGGCAGGCCCTTCAGGACCGTGAGCATGCCCACGAGGTGGCCGAACACCCTCCCGGTCTTTCCCCTCACGAGTTCGAGTGCGTCGGGGTTCTTCTTTTGCGGCATCAGGCTGCTGCCCGAAGACACGCTGTCGTCCATCTGCACAAAGGCGAATTCCGAGGAGTTATAGAGGATGAAGTCCTCGGCCAGCCGGCTGAGGTGAACCATCAGGACGCTGGCGAAGAAGAGGAAATCGAGCACGAAGTCCCGGTCCGCCACGGCGTCCATGCTGTTGTGAGACGCGGAGGCGAACCCCAGGTCGGCGGCGAGCGCCTTGCGGTCGACCGGGTAGACGGTGCCGGAAAGGGCGCCGGAGCCGAGCGGGCTTACATCGATACGCCTGAGCGCCTCCCGGAGCCGGTCGCGGTCGCGCAGAAACATCTCCCCGTAAGCCAGCAGGTAGTGGGCGAAGAGCACCGGCTGCGCCCGCTGCAGGTGGGTGTAGCCCGGGATGACCACGTCCGGGTGGCGCTCGGCGAGGTCCGCCACCGTTTCGAGCAGACGGTCGAGCTCCCGGGCGATCCCGGTCTCCTTCCGCTTCAGGTGGAGGCGGAGGTCGGTGGCCACCTGGTCGTTGCGGCTGCGCCCCGTGTGGAGCTTCAGCGCCAGGGTTCCGGCGTGGGCGTGCAGGGCCTGTTCCACGTAGCTGTGCACGTCCTCGGCCCCGCTCCGGAGCACGGCTTCGGGATCCCGTACAGCTTCCTTCCATACCGCGCGCAGGCCCTTCTCGACCCGAGCGCGTTCGGCGGGCGAAAAAATCCCGGCCCTTTCGAGGGCGCGGGCGTAGGCGAGGCTCCCCTCGATGTCGGCTTCGAGCAGCTCCCGGTCGAAGGGGAGGGAATCGTTGAACTGCGCGAAAAGCGGGTCCTCGTCCGAGGAGAATCGTCCTCCCCACAGCTTCTTTCTGGCCACGTGCACCTCCATTGTCAGCGCGATTTTCTCAGATCGGGGAGTTGGAGACAATGCCAATTGCTGCGTCATTGGCCGGCTTTGGGCGGGGGGTCGCCCCGCATCTTCATTTTGCGCAGTTTTTCGACGAACGTCGTCCGTTTCAGGTGCAACAGCTCCGCCGCTTTCTTCTTGTTCCCGCGGGCCGTCTTGAGGCTCTGGAGGATCAGGCGTTTTTCCAACTCCGAGATCACCGTGTTGAAATGGATGCCGCCTTCAGGGATCACGATCCCGTTGCGCTCCCAGTCTGACCCGGGCCGGCCGGCGATGAGGGGGAAATCCCGGGTTTCGAGCACCGGACGATCGGCCGCAAGTGCGACGGCCGTCTCCACCGCGTGTTCGAGCTGACGCACGTTTCCGGGCCAGTCGTAGTCGAGGAGGCCGTAAAGCGCGTCGTGCGACACCTGCCTGGGGGCCAGCGCCCGCTCGGCGCAATACCTCTGGACGAAGTGGGCGACAAGCTGGGGGATGTCGTCCCGGCGCTGTCTCAGCGGGGGGATGCGGATGGGAATCACGTTGAGCCGGCCGTAAAGGTCGCTCCGAAACTCCCCCCTGCCCACGGCGGCGGCGAGGTCGGTGCCGGAAGTGGCGATGATGCGGACCACGACGGGGCCGCCGTTGCGTTCTAGTTCCCGATCCTCTAGTGCGCGCAGCAGCTCGATCTGCAGGCCGATCGGCAGGCTGGAGACCTCATCCAGGAGAAGGGTCCCGCGCCGGGCTTCCGCGAGGCGGCCGGAGAACTCCTCCCGGAACAGGTGGGGGGGGATGGCGCTGCAGCGGATCGTGACCAGCGGCTGGTCCTTCCGGGGGCTGTTGGCGTGGATGACGCGCGCGACCAGTTCCTTGCCCGTCCCCGGCTCCCCCTCGACGAGTACGGTAGCGGTTTTGCGGGTGATCAGGCGGATCAGGTTGCAGACATCCCGCATCGGGGCGCTGTCCCCGACCAGGCTGGAAAACCGGTGCTTCTCTCCAAGTTCGTTCCGCATGCGGTCGTTTTCCCGCTTCAGCTGTCGTTCTTCCATCCCCCTCTCCGTTCGCAGGACCAACTCCGCGGGCTGGAACGGCTTGGGGAGGAAGTCGGATGCCCCCCGGCGGACAGCGTCCACGGCCGACCGGATATCTCCCGGTCGCGCCATGACGATGACGACGGTTTCGGGGGAGAGCCGATGCGCCTCCTCGAAGAGGGCCTCCTTCCCCGTACCGGGAAGAGCGGGATCGGTGAGGAGCACGTCGTAGGGGAATTGGCGGAGCATGTCCAGGGCCGTCTGACCGTCGGCGGCCTCATCCACCGCGTACCCCTCCAGGGCGCTGCGGACCACTTGGCGTATGGGATCCTCGTCATCGACGACCAGGATCCGGGCGTCTCCAGGTTTCATGGTTCTCCCGTTCTGGACGGGGCCATGTTATCAACTTTTCGGTGAAAGTGTCAAAATAATGACACTCAAAGTGCTGAATCTCGCGCGCAAGATCGACATTTCCGCGCGGGATGGTGATTTTGGCCTCCTCCCCGGGGTGGTTCCCCGGCCTGTGGAGGGCGGGGGTGATGCCGACAGATGAAACAGTTTTTCGGGACGCGGGCACGGTTTTGTCCAGTGTTTATGCGGCCCGGGCGCGGCTGTGCGCATGACGCCGCAGTGCCGGAAATCAGCCGGACCCGAAAAACCGACGCTTTTCGTTCGAATTGGAATGGGAATTGCAAAGATCAAGGGCGTGATTCAGGAAATGCACAAGAGATCCGGAGAGCCGATGCGTGCTGCAGGGAAACCAATGATTGACCATTGCTTCAAAGGCTTCGTCCAACTCCACTTGGTGAGCCGATCCGGGGTGACGGGAATACCGGCGGTCGCGGCGCAGCCCATGCCTGCCGCGACGGCCACCCTCCCCGCAGACCTGAATCGCGGATTTCACTCCCCGTCAATTCCGGGGGGTGTCCTGCAGCCGTTGTGCTTTTCGGAGTTCCCGTCATCCCGATTGAGGTCCTGTTTATGACACCCCCGGATCGATGGCGCACATACGCCGGCGGGCGTGAACCCGCCACCAGTGACACCGGGATTGCGGGTTCCGCGCGCAGCCTGGCGGCGATAAAGGGGCGCAGCCCGCGCGTCGTCGCGGTGACCAGTGGAAAAGGAGGGGTCGGCAAGACCCAGATCGTCGCCAATCTTTCGGTGAGCCTGGCGGAACTGGACCGCAAGGTGGTCGTGATGGACGGCGACTTCGGACTGGCCAACCTGGACATCATCTTCGGCCTTGCCCCGCGGCACCATATAGGTCACGTGCTGTGCGGCGGCCACGCGATGAGTGACATTTGTGTCCAGGGACCGGCGGGGGTGAAGGTCATCCCCTCGGGGAACGGGCTGCAGGCCCTGTCGGACCTGACCCGGGTGCAAAGAAAGCGGCTGGCGGAGGAATTCGCCCGCCTCGATGCGGACACCGATTACCTCCTCGTTGACACCGCCGCGGGCATTTCGCGCAACGTGATCGATCTCCTGCTCGCGTCCGACGAGGTCGTCGTCGTCAGCACCCCGGAATCCCCGGCAATCATAGACGCCTACGCGGTGATCAAGATCATCTTGACGGAGGCGCCCGACAAGAACATCCAGGCCGTCGTCAATTGCGCGGAATCCGCCTCGGAAGCCGAGGAGGTGTTCCGCCAGATCAACTCGGTCGTGCAACGGTTTCTCGGCCGCGAAATCGAATACCTTGGGCATATCGAGCGCGATGCCCGGGTGGTGGAAGCCTTGCGCGACCGGATGCCGGTGACGCATCGATTCCCGGATGCCCCCGCCAGCCGCTGTTTCCGTGACCTGGCGCGCCGCATGACGCGGAGGGAAGGGGAGGTCAGGTCATCCGAAGGTTTGCTTTGGGGGAAACTGATCAACGACTGGATTAACTGAAACGCTTTTCGAATAGCCCGCGGGCCGGCCCGCTTTCTCGAACCCGGCCCCGCCATGAGGATACGACAATGCAGAATTTAGCACAGCAAAGAAAGAGCTTCGAGTCCTTCGATCTGAGCGGCGCCGAGCGCGACGCCCTGATCCTGGAGCACCTTCCCCAGATCAAGTACATCGCCCAGAGAATCTCCACCAAGCTCCCCTCCCATGTCGAACTCAACGACCTGGTGAGCGCCGGAATCCTCGGGTTGCTCGACGCCATCGAAAAATTCGACCCCAGCCGCGGGGTCAAGTTCAAGACCTACGCCGAGTTGCGCATCAAGGGCGCGATCCTGGACAGCCTCCGCAACCTGGACTGGGCGCCGCGGTCGTTGCGCAAGAAGAGCAAGGACCTGGAACGGGTCTACCGGGACCTGGAGCAGCGGCTTGGGCGGCCGGCGACGGAAAAGGAAGTGTGCGACGAGATGGGGATCTCGCTCGATGAGTTCTACGAGCTGGTCGACCAGATCAAGGGGCTGAACATCGGCAGCTACCACGAACTCTTGGGGCAGGATGATGACAAGAACATCGACCCGCTGGTCAAGTACGTGCCCGACGCCCCGCACATGGACCCTTTCTTCCTCTGCCACAAATCGGAGATCCAGGAGATCCTCGCCACCACCATCGAAACCCTGCCGAAAAAGGAACGGCTCGTGGTATCCCTCTACTACTTCGACGAACTGACGATGAAAGAGATCGGGAAGGTACTGGGGGTGAACGAGTCGCGGGTGTCGCAGCTGCACACCAAGGCGATGATGCGGCTGCGTACCAAGCTCCGCAAAATCAATGAATAGGAGCGGCGCCAGCGGGGTGTAACCCCAAAAGGACGCCATGGAGATCGAGTGCAACCGGCCCCGTGCTTGCCCGGGCGGCGGAAGGGTCGCCGGTTGCGCGCCCAGATCTTCCCAACCCCATTCCCCCATATAAACAGCCAGGCCGCCACCGCGCGCGGTTCGAACGAGAAGGCGCGCTGATTCCGGTCGTGAGGTCCTTAATGGGATTCAGCGCTGCCAGACATAGGCGCCGAACCGCATGCGGGGGAGGAAGCCGAGCCGGCGGTACCATTCCAAGGCGCGCGTGTTGCGCTCGGTGACGGTCAGGCTTGCCGAGCGGAAGCCGGCGGCGCGCAGCCGGTCCAGGGTGCGCTCCATCAGGGCGTTGCCCAGCCCCGCGTGCTGGCGCGCGGGGTGGACGGCGATCTGGGGGATCATCGCGCGGCGGGTGGAAATGCGGCTGCAGACGATGTAGCCGCAGAGGGAGCCCGCGGTGTCGAGGGCCATGAAGGAGGCTTCGGGCATGAAAATGCCGCACCCGGGGTTGCCGACCAGGCTCCTCAAGTACGCTACGCATCCCCCCCGGGTGCCGTAATCGGCGCAGATCTCCGCGTCGGTCTGTTCCCGGTAGGCGGCCAGCGTCATTTCCCCGGCGTCTTCCAGGCGGGAGGGGGCCCAGGGGATGATGGCCGCCGCGGCGGGGGCGTGATTTTCGTCCCCCGGGGCGAGCGGGCGTTCGAGAAAATGGCGCGGGTAGTGGCGGAAATCCCGGCGGAGGAACTCTTCGGTGGGATCGCGCCGGTGGAAGGGCATGATCTGGGCTTCCACGCGCCGTATGGCGGAGGTTTCTTTCATGCCGTCCACGGTGAGGGCGAGGAGGCGGTCGAGCGGCTCCTCCGGCGGGAGGTCCCTGGAGGCGTACAGGGCTCCGATGACGCCCTTGGAACCGGTGACGAGAAAATAGCTGTAAGCGACGGCCCGGTGTGCCCTGTCCAGGGCGGCGTAGCCGGGCAGGAGCCTGCGCCGGGCCAGCGAGACCAGGATCTGCCGGATCGGGGAGTAGTCCCACCGGAGTTCGGCGAGCCAGGCCGCCCCCTCTTCCTCGAAGAGCGGCAGGAGGCTCTCGAGGTCGACGCGGCTGACGGGAACGACACGGAGGCCGGCCATGTTCAGGGTCGCGCTTGGAGCCGCTTCTGTTTTTCGGCGATTTCGGAGAGGACGTCCGAGTGCTGGGATCGCATGAGCGCGCGGATCGGCTCGGAGTCCTGCGCCGGGCAGATTCCCGGGGGGAGCGCCGCTTTCCGGGATAAAAGGATGCGTCCCTGACGGAATACCTGGGTCGAGACGTGGGCTTCGGGCAGGTCCAGGTACTCGGTCTGCACGTGAAGCGGTGTGCCCAGGAAGTCGAGGTTGTCGTTGAGGCCGGTGATCTTGATCAGGGGAGCCGGCGGCTTCTTTTCGTTGGTCTGCATGCGGAAACGCTCCAGTCTATCGAGCCGCCGCCTTATCGACGCGTCCGGCCCGGGCCATTACCAGGTGGGCTGAAACCGGCATTATCATACCGCATGTGCGACCGCGTGCGCCATTGGAGCTGCCTGCGGCGCGAACCCTTTCCAGGCCCGGTGAAGTCATGCGCGTTTAAGCGCCCGCGGGCCGGGGGTCCGGAAACAGCCACGGGTGCAGGACGGTCGATTCCAGGAAGCGCCACACGTAGCGCGGCCGGAGGTGGTAGGATACGTAGGCGAATTCCCTGAGCCGATGCAGGTCCTCCGTCCCGATGGAGGGATGGCGGAAGACGTTGGTCCACCCGTTGAAACATTCCCAATCTTTTTCGAAGATGTCGCCCTTGACACTTTCGTAAAAGGGGGTGCCGGGGTAGGGGGTGGTGACCGTGAACTGGATGGCGAAGGTGTTCAGCTTCTTGGCGTAGCGGATCGTGTCCCGGATCCCCTCCTTGGTGTCGGTGGGGAGCCCGAAGGTGTAATTGGCGATGACGCGGATCCCCAGTCGGTGGCAGCATTCGATGACACGCTCCTGCTGCTCGCGCGCGATGGCTTTGCGGTGGTTGGCCCGCAGGGTGTCCGGGTCGGAGGACTCCACGCCCACTTCGACGCTGCGCAGTCCCGAGCGATAGAGGAGCTCGATGAGCTCGGGGTCCAGTTTGTCGGTGCGCGCCTCCATTCCCCAGCGGATGTCGAGGTTGTGCCGGAGGAGCAGATCGGCGAACCGCTGCGCCCGGCTACGGCTGAAGGTCATGTTGGGGTCGCGGAAGGAAATGCCGCGGATGCCGTATTTCCGGTGCAGGTAGTCGATTTCGTCGACGATGCCTTCGGGGTTGCGGACGCGGTATTTCGAGTTGACCCGGTACGGGCAGTAGTTGCAGGTATAGGGGCATCCCCGGCTTCCGAGCATGGGGAGGGTGATACCCCTGCCCGTGACGATCTGGTACCTGAAGCGCTGGATGTCGAACTGGTCCCAGCGCGGAAACGGCAGGCTGTCCAGATCCCCGACGAAGCCAGCGTCCACGACGCCCGAGGGGATCTCCCCGCGCGCCAGGGCCGGCGCCAGGTTCTCGATCTCTCCCCGGACGATGAAATCGGCGCTGTCGGCGTAAAAATCGGGTACGGCCGAGGCGAAGGTTCCGAAATAGCCGACGCGGGCGCCGAAACGGCTCCTGGCCATTTGGCCGAGTTCATGTTCGAAATTACAGTCGACGATCGAGGAGGAGATGAGGTAGAGGTCGGCCGGGACGAGCTGGTCCGCGCGCCGGACGTCGAGGATGCGGACCGAAGCTCCCCCGGCGGTCAGCATCGAGTCAAGGTAGGCCAGTGTGATGTTGGGGATTGCGGCGATCCGGCGCTTGGCGATCTCCAGCAGCCGGGCGAAGGGGGAGTTCCCCACGGTGAATACGGTTCCGAACCCCCCGGCGACGTCTTTGAGGGTGCAATTGCGGTGCCTGCTGGCGCTGAGAACGACGATGTTCACGGATATTCCTGCCTTTGAGATGCTCGAAGGGGGCCCCCCTACCGGGAAATGGAAATTATATCAACTGCGTGTGCAAATGCCAATTGTACACGCAGAAATAATTGCACCGGGCCCCCTGCCGGGAAAAGAAGGGCTGCAAGCGGGTGGGTGACGAGGCATAATGAGGCCTATGAGCAGCAGGGAACTGATCGCGCTGGGGACCAGCAGCCAGGTCCCCACGCGGGAGAGAAGCCATAACGCCTACCTCGTGCGCTGGGAGGGTTCGGGCATTCTCTTCGACCCGGGGGAGGGGGCCCAGCGCCAGATGACGCTGGCGGGGGTGCCGGCCGGGGTTGTCGACGCCATCTGCATTTCCCATTTCCACGGGGACCATTGCCTGGGGCTTCCGGGAATCGTGCAGCGGTTGTCGCTGGAGTCATGCCGGCACCCGGTGCACCTCTTCTACCCGGAGAGCGGGCAGGCGTATGTGGACGCGCTCTGCCGCGCCGCGATCTACAAATCTTCGGTGGAACTGGTGCCGCATCCCATCGCGCTGCGGCCGGGGGAAACGGCCGAAGTCTGGCGCACCGGGGGGTGGGCGCTGCTGGCGGGGGAACTCGACCACTCTGTCCCCACACTGGGCTTCCGGATCGAGGAGCCCGAGGGGCGGCGCTTCCTGCCCGAAAGATTGGCGGCGGCGGGAGTGAGCGGGCCGATGGTGGGGGAAATCGCGCGCCGGGGGCGCGTGCGGACGCCGCGCGGTACCGTCCGCATCGAGGAGGTGAGCGCTCCCCGGCCCGGCAACGTTTTCGCCTTCGTCATGGATACGCGCCCCTGCCGGGTGGCCCTGGAACTGGCCCGGGGGGCCGACCTGCTGCTCATGGAAGCCACCTTTCTCTCCGCCGACGGGGAACTGGCGGCCCGGTACGGGCACGCGACGGCGGCGGATGCGGCGCGGACGGCGAGGGATGCCGGGGCAGGACAGCTGGCCTTGGGGCATTTTTCGCAGCGTTACCCCGATACACGGGCCCACTTGGAGGAGGCCCGGAACGTCTTTCCCAATGTGACGGCGCTTGCCGACCTGGAGCGGGTCCCGATTCCGCGCCCCGTGCGTGCGGGAGGTGGGGCTAAAAGCATTTGAGTTTGAGCGATGGGTCTGGTAGCTTGAAAATCCGGGCCTCGAATGCCCGATATCGAGGAAATAGAGCGTTTTACAATGAGCGAAGACAGCACATTTGAAACCGAAACCCCCGCAGGGATTCGCGATTTCAAATTGGCGTTCGAGATCAAGTCCTGGCTCCGCGATATTCTCGTCGCTTTCGCCATAGCGATTTTCATCGTGGTTTTTGTCATCCAGCCGGTCAAGGTCGAAGGGACGAGTATGCAGCCCCGGCTGGCGGACCAGGAGCGGATTTTTGTAAACCGTTTCATCTACCAGTTCGCGGACATAGCCAGGGGGGATGTGATCGTCTTCTCCTACCCGCGCGATCGCTCCAAGAGCTTCATCAAGAGGGTGGTGGGGGTCCCGGGGGACGCAATCGAAATCCGGGACGGCGCCGTGGTCGTGAACGGGGAGCGGGTTGACGAGCCATATATCAAGCCCGAGTATATGGATACCCGGTCCTTTCCCAGGGTGGTGGTTCCCGAAGGCCAGTACTTCGTATTGGGAGATCACCGCAACTCCAGCAATGACAGTCGTAATTGGGGTTTCGTAGCCGAGGGGCTGATTTACGGCAAAGCGTTTTTCAGCTATTGGCCCGTTGCCCGGGCCGGAATGGTGCACTAGGTTCACGCCTGTGTATTGCTTGGCCGTGATCGCCGCCGTCGTGGATTAGGGGGTCTTCTTTTTTCCGGGCAGGTCGAGGGTGGGGAACAGGTCGAAAACCTCGTTCCGGTCGTCGATGAGCTTGATCCCCTCGGTGTAGAGGCGCACGAAATGAGTACAGTACTTGCGGTTTTCCCCCCCGAGACACGATTCCGCGCAGAAGAGATCGGTGTCGGTGCAGTTGGCGCACTCGCCCAGGGAGAGGCAGACCCTGGGAACGGCGAGGCCGCAGCGGCGGCAGAGGGCGAAGAGTTCCGCGCTCTCCTCGTACCGGGCGCATTGGCGCGCCTTCTCGGGGAATTCGACCGGGCCGAAGAGGCGGCATCCCATGAAGAGATGGGGATGCTCCCGGTCCGAGGCGATGTCGTCCAGGGACTCGTCCACCCAATGGCGGCAGTTTTTGCAGAAGATCACGGCCGTTGACGGGGCTCCGTTCCCCGGGCCGACTATTTCTGGGCGGAAGCCTGGGGGACGGGGAGCCCGATCAGGGTCCGGAATCCCGGATGCGACTCCAGCACAGAAAAGTCGGAATCGTTCTTGGCGTGCACCCGGCTGTCCTCGTTGAGTGCCACCGCCCGGTGCAGTTTTTCGATCGCTCCCTCGGCTTCCCCCTTCATGGCCAGCGAGGCCGCCATGGAGTAGTAGATGTAGTCCGCATCCGGGTGCTTTTCCAGGGATTTGCTAAAATAGCTGAGCGCCCTGTCGTAGTCGGCCTGGTTGTGTGCCATGATCCCGATGGCATAGAGCTCGTCCGCGCTTGCCGGGGCTTTCTTTGGGCCCGCCTCCTCCCGGTCGCAGATCTGCAGGTAACTGCGCGCCCGCGCCAGGATCTCGAGTTCCGTGGGGTGTTGGTCGATGAGGGTGTCGAATTCCGAGCGCGCCTTCTGGATTTCCTTCTTGAAGAGGAGTTCGATCCCTTTTTCCAGCAGGGCCAGGGCCGCGGTGGTGTTTTTAGTCTGGCGCAGCAGCCTCGGGGTCGCGGAGGATTCTATCAGGGAGATGCCCGTGGGAGCAGCTCCCGGTCCGGCCGTTCGTTTGCGCGCCGGCGTGGCGGCCCGCTTGCCGCCTGCTGCAGATTTTGGGGACTTGCTTTTCGCCGCCGGGGCTTTGGATTTCGGGGCCGCGCTCTTCTTGGCGGCTTTGGAGGTCGTTTTCGGCTTCTCCTTCCCCGCAGCCTTGACCGCCTCCCTGTTTTTCGGTTTTGCCTTCTCCTGCTGTGCCGCCACCCTCGCCATCAATATCCCACTGCGTCCTAATAAATCATTAAAGATAAAACATTTAACCCATCGGGGCCCAAGTTCCCCAAAATTGACGTTATTATTAGGAAAATTCCGCCGATAAGTCAAGTGCAAGATATGAGCGGCCCCACCCCGGCGGGGGCGGGCGCCTGTTCCGGGACGCGCGTGGGTGATGGCGGGACCATGGTTCCATTATTACCCTATATGTTGATTGTAAACACTTTATGTGAGCAGGGGAAACGTGAGTTCTCCCACTTTCGGTTTGCATGAGCTTGAGTTTCAGCGCATCCAGGCGATCCTGTCCAAAATGCGGAGGGAACTGCGGGCGGAACTGGTGTTGCTGATCAGCCGGAGCGGGCAACCCATCGTCATATCCGGATCAAGCGAAAATATTGATTGCACGGCACTTTCATCCCTGGCCGCGGCCAATCTCGCCGCTACCGACGGCCTGGCCAATATTGTTGGGGAACGGGAGTTCTCCGTTCTGGTCCACCAGGGGAGACAGCGCAGCCTGTTCATATCGGACCTGATGAAGAGGTTTTCCCTGGTCCTGGTCTTCGATGCCACGGCTTCCTCCGGGCTGGTGCGGTACAAATGCAAGCACACCTCCCTGTTGATCGAGGACGTGATCAGGGATTATCAGCGTAGAATCGAAAAAACGGAGCCGGTCTCCTCCCTGCCCCAGTTCAGCGACGCGGAGCTGGAAGAACTCCTGGGCAGCTAATCCATTCCATGTAGCATAAGGGATTAACGGTGACTTTCATTAATTACGTAGCACGGGAAATCAACTGCAAGATTGTCTATTACGGACCCGGGCTGGGGGGGAAAACCACCAACCTGCAGTATGTCTACCAGATTACCAGCGCCGAAAACAAAGGGAAGCTGATCTCTCTGGCCACCGAAACCGAGAGGACCCTGTTCTTCGATTTCCTCCCGATCGAATTCGGCCAGATTCGCGGGTTCCGCACCCGGTTCCATCTCTACACGGTGCCCGGCCAGGTCTTTTACGACAGCAGCCGTAAGCTCATCCTCAAGGGGGTGGACGGGGTGGTCTTCGTCGCCGATTCCCAGGAGGAGCGCATGGACGCCAACCTGGAGTCGATTTCCAACCTTGAGGACAACCTCAAGGAGCAGGGGTTCGATCTCGCCAAGATCCCGTATGTCCTGCAGTTGAACAAACGCGATCTTCCCGGGATCCTTCCGGTTGAGGAACTGAAGCGGCAGCTGCAGGTCAAGGGGGAGCCCTGCATAGAGGCGGTGGCGCCCCAGGGGATAGGAGTGCTTCCCACCCTCAAGGCGGTGGCGCGGCAGGTGCTGGTCGAACTGCGAAAAAGCGCCTGAGGCGCTCTCCGGTTTATTCGGCGAAGAACCGGCCCGTTTCCTCGATGAAGAGCGCCGGCCGGTCATGGTGCAGCCAGTGGCCGGCGTCCGGTACGCGGACCAGCCGGTGGTCGGCGATCGCCTCGAGCATCCCCGCTTTTTCCGGGTCCTCCGTAAAACTCTCCAATCCATAAAACAGGAGCACCGGGCAGCGGATCCGGCTCCAGATCTCGCGCGCTTCCCCCATGTTGAAGGAGTAGGGGGGGATGGCACGGATGAAATTGTCGAACTTCCAGCTCAGGGTCCCGTCGGGGTTCCAGTTCGACCCGAACCGCGTCAGGTGGAGCGCCATCTCGTCCGTCAGATAGGGACTCTCCCTGTGCATCCGCTCGCTGGCTGCCCGGAGATCTGGGTATCGGTGCGGCGTCCGCCGCTCGCAGGCGCGCACGGCCTCGATCCAATCCCGCATCCGCTCCCAGGCCGGGCGAGGCAGCGCCTGCTCGGGCGGGGGGACGACCCCTTCGATCGCCACTACCCGGTGGACCCGGTCGGGGAAGAGGCCGGCGTACTGCAGCACGATGGCGGCCCCCAGGGAATGTCCGATCAGGCGGACGGTACGGCCGCCGACGATGTCGACCAGGGTGGCGAGATCGAGGATGTATTCGGCGAAGGTGTAGGCAGCCCCGAAGGCCCAGCTGCTGTCCCCGTGCCCGCGCAGGTCGGGGGCGATGATCCGGTAGTCCGGGGTGAAGGCGGCGGCGATCCGGTCCCAGCTGCGGGCGTGGTCCATCCCTCCGTGGACCAGGATCAGGCATGGCATCCCGGCGTCCCCCCAGTCCCAGAAATGGAGTTTAAGCCGGTGGGAATAATAAAACTGGGAAATTGGTTCCCTGGGCATGGCGGCTCCCTCGTGAAAGCTTCGGTTCCGGCACTCAGCGCGAGGCGGCACGGCGCAGCCGGTCCATCAGCGCCCGCCCCAACCCCGTTTCCGGGAAGGGACGGGCGAGGATGCGGTCCAGGGCCATCCCATCCAGGCGGCGCAGCGCGCCGAAAAAGCGCGCCGCACCCTCTCCAAGGTCTCCCGTCGGGGAGAGGATCTCGACGGCGGCATACCCGCGGGCGTCTTCCGGGCCGAGGCTGAGCAACCCCACCCTTTCCCCCGCGGCCGGCCCCCCGGCATCGGTGATTTCGAGCGGCGTGCGGGTGGCGTAGTGCCGCTTCATCTGGCCCGGGGCCTGGGGCTTCGCGCCCGGGTCGGTCGCAATCTCCACCGTCCCCAGGAGGGCGGTCAGCGCCTCCAGGGTGATCCCCCCGGCCCTGAGCAGCGCCGGAACCTCCCCGTCGAGCGACAGGATGGTCGATTCCACCCCCACCGAGGAGGGACCGCCGTCGAGAATCAGGTCGACGGCGCCGCCCAATTGCGCGGCGACATGGGAGGCTTCGGTCGGGCTGACATAACCGAAGGGGTTGGCGCTGGGGGCGGCGATGGCCCGGTCGGCCGCACGGATCAGGGCCAGGGCGGCGGGGTGGGACGGCACGCGCAGGGCCACCGTCTCCAGTCCGGCCGTGACGATGTCGGGGACCGCGGGAGCTTTCTTCACGACCAGGGTCAGCGGTCCGGGCCAGAAGCGCTGCATCAGGCCGTGCGCCGGGCCGGGAAAGATGCCGTAGCTGGACGCCTCCGCGGCTCCGGCGACATGGACGATCAGGGGGTCGAGCCTTGGCCGTCCCTTCACTGCGAAGATGCGGGCCACGGCCAGCGGATCTAGGGCGTCGGCGCCCAACCCGTAGACCGTTTCGGTCGGAAAGGCGACCAGGCCTCCCCGGCGGATGATCCGGGCCGCTTCCCGGATCGCTTCCGGGTCCGAAGCATCGGCGATGCGTGTGGCCACCCTGTCCCTCCGTCCCCGGGGTCTAGATTCCCCCGGCCCCCCGTCCCTCGAGGAAGGCCTTGACGTTGATCTCGTGATGCCGGGCTGGAAGCAGCTCCCGGATCGCCTCCAGCCATTGTTCCGGCCCGGGATCCGTGAAGAGAGCGGACAGGGTCCCGAGGAGTACCACGTTGGCCACCTGGATGTTGCCGAGCGCGCGGGCGATGGCGGCGCCCTCGACGAGGCGCACGTTCTCCCCGAAATGTTTCCGGAATGTTCCCGCGATGTCCGGCGGGTATTCCATCTTCCCGAGGCTCACCGCGGGCGGGAGAATCCGGTGGTTGTTCAGCACGATCCTGGCTTCGGGCCTCAGCCAGTCGATGTAGCGCAACCCCTCGAGCAGTTCGAAGGCCACCAGGATATCAACCTCCCCCTGCCGGATGAGGGGGGAGTACACGCGGGCGCCGAAGCGGAAATGGGTGGTGACGTCCCCCCCGCGCTGCGCCATTCCGTGTACTTCGGCTTTTTTGACGTCGTACCCCGCCCGCAGGAGGACCTGGCCCAGGAGGTTGCTGGCGAGGATGGTCCCCTGCCCCCCCACGCCGGAGAAGAACACATTCGTGGTGGCTTGACTCGTCGACATGCGGCGTACCCTCAGCTTTCCTTCGGAACGATGCTCTCGAACGCGCACACCTGGCCGCACACCCCGCAGCCGACGCACTGCTCGAAGTTGATGTCGGCCGTCCCCTTGCGCTTCACTCCCTCCGCCGTCGTGCCCGGTTCCGGCCGCCAGCTGATGGCGGGGCAGGCGACGTTGAGGCACGCGCGGCAGCCGCGGCAGGACTCCTGCTGCACCCGGTAGTGCGGGTGGGGGAAGCGCTCGCGTGGGCGCGCGCGCCGGAGCAGGATGCAGGGGCTGTTGCGGGTGATGATGACCGAGGCGTCGTCACGCTCGAGCTCCTCGCCGAGGACCGCGAGCGTTTCCCCGATGTTGTAGGGGTCGACGTGGCGCACGTGCCGGACCCCCACGGCGCGGGCGATTTCGGCATAGTCGACCATCGGGGCTTCCTCCCCGCGGATGGTGCGACCGGTCCCGGGGTGGTCCTGCTGCCCCGTCATCGCCGTGATCCGGTTGTCCAGGATGATGGTGGTGGAATAGCCCCGGTTGTAGACCGCATCCATGAGGGGGGCGATGCCCCCGTGCAGGAAGGTGGAGTCTCCCAGGACGGCGCACACCTTGCCGAGCCCCTCCCGGCCGAGGACCTTCCCGGCGCCGTAGGCCCCCCCCACGCTCGCCCCCATGCAGGTGGAGACGTGCATGGCTGCAAGGGGGGGGGCGACGGAAAGGGTGTAGCACCCGATATCACCGAAGACGAAGACCCCCAGCTTTTTCAGGGCGTAGAACAGGGGCCGGTGGCTGCACCCCGCGCAGAGATTGGGCGGACGGCCGGGGAGGTCCCCCGCCAGGGCGCGCGGCCGCGGCGCGCGGGACTTTTTCCCCGTGACCGCCTTTGCCAGGGCGCCCTCCAGGATTGCGGGGGTCAACTCCCCGATCGAGGGAATCAGGTCCTTCCCGTGGCGCACCTTGATTCCCATGGCCCGGATTTCGGTCTCCAGGAAGGGGTCCAGTTCCTCCACCACGATCACCTTTTTGACCTTGCGGCAGAAATCGGCGATCCGCTTCCGGGGAAGGGGCCACACCATGCCCAGCTTCAGGAAGGAATACCCGGGGAAGAGCTCTTTGGCGTAGAGGTAGGAAACGCCGGAGGCGATGATGCCGACCGAAAGGTCCCCGAATTCGGTGACGTTGCCGGGAAACTCCTCCTCGGCGTAGGCTTCGAGTTTCTCCAGGCGCCGGTCGATCTCCACGCGCCGCAAGCGGGCGTAGGCGGGGACCATCACCTGTTTGGGCGCGTCGGCGCGGCTGAGCCCCTTCGGGAGCGTCGATTCAATCCGCTCCCCGGTTTCCACCGGGGAGTCGCTGTGGGACACGCGGGTCTCGCTGCGGATCAGAACGGGGGTATCGAAGCGTTCGCTCATGTCGAAGGCGACCCGGGTGAAATCCCTGCATTCCTGGGAGTCGGCGGGCTCGAGCATCGGCAGCTTTCCGAACCGGGTCCAGTGGCGGCTGTCCTGCTCGTTCTGGGAGCTGTGCTGCCCGGGGTCGTCCGCCACCACGACGACGAGCCCCCCCTTGACGCCGGTGTAGGCCATGGTCATCAACGGGTCGGCGGCCACGTTCAGGCCTACATGCTTCATGGCGACAAGAGCTCGTCCTCCCGCCAGCGAGGCCCCGAACGCCACTTCCAGGGAGACCTTTTCGTTCGTCGACCATTCGGTGTAGATCTCCGGGTACCGGGCGAGCTCCGACATGATCTCGCTGCTCGGCGTCCCGGGATAGGCGCACCCGACCGTCACCCCCGCCTCCCAGGCGCCCCGGGCGATGGCCTCGTTCCCCTGAAGAATTTTTTTCATGCCTCTCTCCTTGGCCGGGCGGGTGTCGCCGGCCCGAGCGGATTTTAGCATATTCCCCCGGGGTCTGCAGGGTCATCCCCCCGCCGATTGGCGGGAAGAGAGGAAATGGATTGCCCTTGGACGGAGGTTGTGACACACTACGCCTCTATATCAAAAATCATAATGGGAGCACGAGCCGTGAACAGACCATGGGTTCTTTGTCTTGCGCTGATTTTCTTGTTGCCGGCCGCCTGCCGCGACGGCAGAAAGGATGGCACCCCTGTGACAACGGAACATTCCGGGGACCTCCCCGTTACAACGGACTCTTTCGGGAGCCTTCCCGACGGGCGGGGCGTGACGAAATACACGCTCCAAAACCGCGCGGGCGCCGTCGTCGAGGTCATCGACTACGGCGCGGTGATCACGCGGATCCTGGTGCCCGACCGGGAAGGGAACATGGCGGACGTGGTGCTCGGCTACGATACGGCCGAAGGCTATGAGCGCGGCCCCAACTACCTGGGCGCCGTCGTCGGACGCTACGGCAACCGCATCGCGGGGGGGCGCTTTACGCTCGACGGCGCGATCGTCCAACTCCCGGCAAACGACGGCCCGAATCACCTGCACGGTGGAAGGCGCGGCTTCGACAAGGCCCTCTGGACAGGGACGGTGGTCGAGGACCCGGACGGGCCGTCGGTCGCGCTCCGGCTGGTCAGCCCGGACGGGGAGGAGGGGTACCCCGGTAGGGTGGAACTCACGGTCACCTACACCCTCACGGAGCGGAACGGATTGCTGATCCGTTACGAGGGGACCACGGACCGGCCCACCGTCCTCAATCCCACGCAGCACTCCTACTTCAACCTCACGGGGGATTTCACCCGGACCGTCATGGGTCACCACCTCTCCATCGCGGCGGACTCCGTGACGGAGGTGGGCCCGGGGCTCATCCCGACCGGGAAGCTGCTGGACGTGGCCGGGACCCCCTTCGACTTCCGCTCGTCCACGGAGATCGGCGCCCGCATCGGGGAGCCGGACCGGCAACTGGAGCTGGGGGGCGGATACGATCACAACTGGGTGTTGAGGGGAAAACGCGGGGAGGTCCGCCGCGTGGCGGAGCTGTACGAACCGGAGAGCGGGCGGGTGATGACGGTGGACACGGACCAGCCCGGGATCCAGTTCTACAGCGGCAATTTCCTGGACGGGAGCCAGACGGGGAAGGGGGGCGTCGTCTACGGCGCCCGGACGGGGCTGTGCCTGGAAACGCAGGCCTATCCCGACACGCCCAACCAGCCGCACTTTCCGCAGGTGACGCTGCGGCCCGGCGAAACCTATCGTCACGTAACCATCTACCAATTTTCAACCAGGTGATACGCGGAGGAGACTCGGCATGACGGTGCTGCATCCTATCGACTGGCTGGTGATCGTCGGCTATTTCGCCCTGATCGTGGGGGTCGTGGTCTGGGTCACCAAGAACCAGAAAAAGACATCTGACGGCTATTTCCTTGCCGGCAGGGAACTGGGTTGGTTCATCATCGGGGCTTCCATCTTCGCCTCCAACATCGGGTCCGAACACCTGGTGGGACTGGCCGCCTCGGGAGCCACCGACGGCGTCGCCATGGCCCATTACGAGTTGCACGCCTGGTGCCTGCTGGTGCTCGGCTGGATCATGGTCCCCTTCTACATGCGCTCGCGCGTCTTCACCATGCCCGAATTCCTGGAGCGCCGCTTCTCGCCCGCGGCGCGCACGGTCCTGTCGTTCATATCGCTGGTGGCCTACGTCCTGACCAAGATCGCGGTCGGAATTTTCGCCGGCGGCATCGTCTTTTCAGTGCTCCTGCCCGAGATCAACCTGTGGGGGCTGGACAGTTTCTGGATCGGTTCCTTCCTGGTGGTCGTGATCACGGGGCTGTACACCATTGTCGGGGGGATGAAAGCGGTGGCCTACACCGAGGCGGTGCAGACCATCGTGCTGGTCATCGGCAGCGCCCTGGTCACCATCTTCGGGCTGCATGCGCTTGGGGGCTGGTCGGAGCTGCGGGCCATCGTCCCGAGCGACATGTTCAACCTCTGGAAACCCCTGGTCCCGGCCGGGCTCGAGGGGACCTGGGCGCCGGTCAGCAACGCTCGCCAGATGGCATGGTATTTCAACGACAACTACCCCTGGCTGGGGATGCTGATCTGCGCGCCCGTGATCGGCCTCTGGTACTGGTGCACCGACCAGTACATCGTCCAACGCGTACTGACGGCGAAAAACGAGACCCAGGCGCGGCGCGGCAGCATCGCCGCCGCCTTTTTCAAGCTCCTCCCGGTCTTCATCTTCATCATCCCGGGCATCATATGTTACGCCCTGGCCATCTCCGGGCGGATACCCCAGTTCCAGAGCCTGCTGATCGGGCCCGACGGCGCCATCATCCGGGACAACGCCCAGCAGGCGTTTCCGCTGATGGTGGCCACGATCTTGCCCGTCGGGGTCCGCGGCATCGTCGTGGCCGGGCTGCTCGCCGCCCTGATGAGTTCCCTGGCCGGGGCCTTTAACGCCAGCGCCACCCTCTTCACGATCGATTTCTACGGGCGGCTGCGCCGCCACGTGTCCCAGGAGAGGCTGGTGTGGGTGGGCCGGCTGGCCACCGCGGTCATGGTCCTGATCGGCGTCCTTTGGATCCCGGTGATCCGGGGGGGGCGCGGCCTGTACGATTACCTGCAGGGGGTCCAGTCCTACCTGGCCCCGCCTATCTTCGTCGTCTTCTTCCTCGGCGTATTCTACAAGCGGCTGAATTCCACCGGCTGCCTCTGGGCCCTCGTTTCCGGCTTCGTGCTGGGGATCGCGCGCCTGGCCATTGACACCCCGGTGAAGATGATCCCGGGGTTCCAGTACCAGGAAGGGTCGCTCTTCTGGATCATCAACCACATCTTCTTCCAGTACTACAGCATGATCATCCTCGTCGTGTCGGCCGTGGTTATGATCGTCGCCAGCTACCTGACGGCGGCGCCCGACTACGCCAAAATCAGCGGACTGACCTACGCGACGCAGACGGTGGAGCACAAGCGGGTGTCGCGCGCGAGCTGGAACGGCGCTGACGTGGTTTTTTCGGCGCTGGTCCTGGTCCTGATCCTGGCCGCCTACCTCTATTTCGTGGGCTAAGGGGGGAACGACCATGGCTCGCTACACGATCGGGCTCGATTTCGGCACCAACTCCTGCCGGGCCCTGCTGGTCGACGTGGGGTCCGGCAGGGAGCTGGCCACCCGGGTCTTCGCCTACCCTTCGGGATCGGACGGCGTCTGGCTGGACCCGGCCGAGCCGAACCTGGCTCGCCAGGATCCGGCCGATTACGTCCTGGGGATCGAAGAGGCCGTCGTCGGGGTCCTCCGCGAGGGGCGCGCGACCGACCCAGATTTCCGCCCGGAGGCCGTGATCGGCATCGGCGTCGATACCACCGGCAGCAGCCCGATGCCGGTGGACGGCGCGGGGCAGGCGCTCTGTTTCGACGAGAGGTTCCGCGGGAACCCGGACGCCATGGTATGGCTCTGGAAGGACCACACTTCCTATGCGGAAGCGGCGGAGATCACGCGCTTGGCCGCCGAGACACGGCCCCATTTTTTGTCCAAGATCGGCGGGGTCTACTCGTCGGAGTGGTGGTGGAGCAAGATCCTCCGCTGCCGCAACGTCGCCCGGGAGGTGTTCGACGCCGCGTCGAGCTGGGTCGAGATCTGCGACTGGATCCCGGCGGTGCTGACGGGCAACCTGGAACCGGCTTCGATCCGTCGCAGCGTGTGCGCCGCCGGGCACAAGGCGATGTTTCACCCGTCGTGGGGAGGGCTGCCCGACCGGGAATTCCTCGACGCCCTCGCTCCCGGCCTCGGAGCGCTGCGCGCACGCCTCTACTCCGAGACGGCGACGGCGGGTCGGCGGGCCGGCACGCTGTCGGAGGATTGGGCGCGCCGGCTGGGGCTTTCCCCCTCGACCGCCGTCTCCGTGGGAGCCTTCGACGCCCACATGGGCGCGGTCGGCGCCGGCATCGCCCCCGGAACCCTGGTGAAGATCGTCGGCACCAGCACCTGCGACATCATGATCCATCCCGCCGGGGAGCCCCTGGACGACATCCCGGGGGTTTGCGGCATCGTTGACGGGTCCGTGATGGAGGGCTATTACGGCATCGAGGCCGGGCAGTCGGCCGTTGGGGACCTCTTCCTGTGGTGCGTCAACCAACTGGCGCCGGCGGCCTATGGCGGGACTCCGGAGGAGCGCTTCGATCGCCTCGGGCAGGCGGCGGCGCAGCTGCGGGCCGGGGAAAGCGGGCTCATGGCCCTCGACTGGAACAACGGCAATCGGACGGTGCTGGTGGACGTGCGGCTCACGGGCCTGCTCCTCGGGCAGACCCTCCATACGCAGGCGCACGAAATCTATCGGGCGTTGATGGAAGCGACCGGGTTCGGGGCGCTGACGATCATCGACCGGATCGAGGAGTACGGCGTGGCGGTCCGGGAGGTCGTCAACTGCGGCGGGCTCGCAGTCCGGAACCCTCTTCTGATGCAGATCTACGCCGATATCGCCGGGCGCCCGATGAAGATCGCCCGGAGCGAGCAGGCACCGGCGCTGGGCGCCGCGATCTTCGCCGCGGTCGCCGCGGGGGCGGCGGCCGGGGGGTACGACTCCGTGGCCGAGGCGCAGCGGGCGATGGCGGGGACCGGGAGGGTGTTCACCCCCGACAGCCGAAGTCACGCGGTGTACCGCCGGCTGTACTCGCTGTACCGCCGGCTGCACGACGCCTTTGGAACCCCGGGGGGATCGGGTAACATGTACAGCGTGATGAAAGAACTTCTCGATATCCGGGATGAAGTGCGGCGGACATGACGGACCTGGATGCGCTCAAGGACGAGGTTTTCCGGGCCAACCTGGAATTGGTACGCCTGAGACTGGTGACCGGGACTTGGGGGAACGCCAGCGGAATCGACCGGTCCCGCGGGGTCGTGGTGATCAAGCCGAGCGGTGTCGACTACGACTCCCTGACCCCCGGTGAGATGGCGGTCGTGGACCTGGAGGGAAGGGAGATCGGGGGCGGATTGCGCCCCTCCTCCGATACGGCGACGCACCTGGAAATCTATCGGTCGTTCCAGGGTGTCGGCGGGGTGGTCCACACCCACAGCGTGCATGCCACGATATTCGCGCAGGCCTCGAGGGAGATCCCCTGCCTGGGCACCACGCACGCCGATCATTTCCTGGGAGCCGTCCCGGTGACCCGCTTCCTCTCGGAAGCGGAGGTCCGGGGGGATTACGAGCGGGAAACCGGCAGGCTCATCATCGAGCGTTTTCAGGGGCTCGACCCGCTGGCGACGCCGGGAGTTCTCGTCGCCGGGCACGCGCCGTTCTCCTGGGGTGCGCATGCCGCCGACGCGGTCCATAACAGCATGGTTCTCGAACAGGTGGCGCGGCTGGCGCTCGGGACGTTCGCCCTCGATCCCGGAATCGCCCCGCTTCCGGCGTATATCCAGGAAAAGCACTACCGCCGCAAGCACGGCCCCGACGCCTATTACGGCCAGGGGAACAACCGCCGTTCATAACGACAGGAGCCTTCATGAACAATATTCCATCCATCAATGTGGGGATCGTGGCAGTCAGCCGCGACTGTTTTCCGATCGAGCTGTCCCGCGAGCGGCGGAGCCGGGTGGCGGCCGCCTGCAGGGAGATGCGGGTGCCCATTACGGAAATCGAGACCATCGTCGAGAATGAGCGCGATGTCCTTGCCGCCCTGGAGGAGATCGCGCGGAAGCGGATCAACGCGCTGGTGGTCTATCTCGGGAACTTCGGGCCGGAAGGGCCGGAGACGATGCTGGTCCAGAGGTTTTCCGGGCCCGCCATGATCGCTGCCGCCGCCGAGGAGAGCGGGGACAACCTGGTCCACGGTCGCGGCGACGCGTACTGCGGTCTGCTCAGCGCTTCCTACAACCTCGGGCTGCGGCGGCAGCGGCCGCACATCCCGGAGTACCCCGTGGGGGATCCGCGGGAGATCGCGGTCATGATCGCCGAGTTCCTCCCGGTCGCGCGCGTGGTGGAAGGGGTGCGCAACCTCAAGATCATCTCCTTCGGCCCCCGCCCGTTCGATTTCCTCACCTGTCACGCCCCGATCCAGCCGCTGTTCGACCTGGGGGTCGAGATCGTGGAGCACAGCGAGCTGGACCTCTACGACCTGGTGCAGGCGGAGGACCGGGAGGCCGACGTCGAGCGCATTGCGGGCGAAATCGTCGCGGAGCTCGGCGCCGGGAACACCTATCCCGACCTGGTCCCGAAGCTGGCCCGGTACGAGAGCGCGCTGGAAGAGGCCATGCGGGCGAACCTGGGGGCGAGCCGGTATGTCGCCTTCGCCAACAAGTGCTGGCCCGCCTTCCAGAAATACTTCGGCCACGTCCCCTGCTACATCAACTCGCGGCTGGCGGCCCGGGGCATTCCCGTGGCCTGCGAGGCGGATATCTACGGCGCCCTCAGCCAGTACATGTGCGTCTGCGCCACCGGGCGCCCCCCCGGACTGCTCGACATCAACAATTCGGTTCCCCGGGACATGGTCGAGCGCAACCGCGCCGTCACGGGCGATTACGCGCTCTCCGATCTCTGGATGGGATTTCACTGCGGCAACACCTCCTCGAGCTGCCTGCTCGAACCGGTCATGAAGCACCAGTTGATCATGCACCGGCTGCAGGAGTCCGGGCGGGCGCCGGACATCACCCGCGGCACGCTCGAGGGTCGGATCCAGCCGGGGCCCGTTTCTGTTTTCCGCGTCCAGTCGACGTCCGGGGCGCGCCTCGGCGCCTACGTCGCCCAGGGGGAGGTGCTCGACCTCGATCCGCGTTCCTTCGGTTCCATCGGCGTGTTCGCCGTCCGGGAAATGGGACGCTTCTACCGTCACGTGCTGATCGAGCGCCGGTTCCCTCACCATACGGCCGTCGCCTTCGGTCACGCGGGGAAAACGCTTTTCGCCGCCTGCCGGATGCTCGGGATCGAGGATCTCTTTTACAACCACCCGAAGGGGTTGCCCTACCCGGGCGAGAACCCTTTTTAGGGACGGGCGAGCCATGCGCGATATCGAAGTGCCCGAATGGGTCCGGGGGTTGATTTTCGACTGCGACGGGACGCTGGTGGATTCCATGCCCCTGCACATGCGCTCCTGGGAACAGGCGGTGGCTTCCCTGGGCGGGGCATGGGACCCGGAATTCTTCACCTCCAAGAAGGGGATGCCGGAACGGCACATCGTCGGGCTCTATAACGAGCGCTACGGTACGGACTGGGACCCGGAAACAACGGTCCGGATCAAGCACGGCTTTTTTCACGCCCACGCGGACCTGTTCCAGCCGATCCCGCATGTCGTCCGCATCGCCAGGGAGTATTGCGGCCGCCTGCCGATGGCGGTGGCTTCGGGCGGGATCCGGGAAATCGTCACCCTGGAACTGGAGGCGATCCAGGTCGCGGATTGCTTCCCGGTTGTTCTCACCGCCGACGATGGGTTCCGGCCCAAGCCGGCCCCCGACCTCTTCCTGGAAGCCGCGCGCAGGCTGGGCGTTCCCCCGGAGTCGTGCCAGGTTTTCGAGGACGGCGACCTGGGGCTCGAGGCGGCGCGCGCGGCCGGGATGCTGGCGACGGACGTGAGATAGGGCCTCCGGCAGGGGGGCGCATTTTCGGGGGGCCTATGGCAGCGGCCATCGTGCTGGAAGGGATCACCAAGACATTCGGCCCCACCACGGCCGTGCGCGATTTCACCCTCGAGATCCCCGCCGGGGCGCTGTGCGGCGTCATCGGGCCGAACGGGGCCGGAAAAACCACCCTTATCCGCATGATCCTGGGGATCCTCTTCCCGGACAGCGGCCGGCTGTCGGTGCTCGGCTGTGGCTCTGCTTTCGGGGCGAGGGACCGGGTCGGCTACCTCCCGGAGGAACGGGGGCTCTACCGGAAGATGCGGGTCCGGGAATTCCTCGCCTACATGGCCCGGATCAAGGGGATGCCGGACGGCGACATCGCCACGGAAGCCGCCGCCTGGCTCGGGCGGGTCGGGCTTGCCGACGCCGCCGACCGCCGCTGCGAGGAACTGTCCAAGGGGATGCAGCAGAAGGTCCAGTTCATCACCTCCGTCATCCACCGGCCCGAGCTCCTGATCCTGGACGAACCGTTCAGCGGTCTCGATCCCGTGAACCAGCGGCTGATGAAGGACCTGGTCCTGGGAGAGCACCGGCGCGGGGCGACGGTCCTGTTTTCGACCCATATCATGCAGCACGCCGAGGAGCTGTGCGACCACATCGTGATGATCCACCGGGGAGCCAAGGTGCTTGACGGGTCGCTTCGCGCCACGCTGGAGGCGCGCGACGCCCGGATCGTCGTCTTCGAACCACTCGATTCCGGAGCGGACCCGGCGGCGCTTGAGCGCGTCGAGGGCGTCCAGGGGGTCGAACGTGATGCGGCCTCCTGGAACGTCCTCCTCACCCCCGCGGTGGACCTGGCCGTGGTGATTCCCGCGCTCGCCGCGGCGGTAACCCCCGTCCGGATCCTGCTCCGGCGTCCCACGCTCGAGGACATCTTCATCGACATCGTCTCCGGAGCGGCGGGTGCGGACGGGTTGCGGGCCGGTCTCAAGGAAGCGGTAGGGGAAGGGAACGCATGAGAAAAGTATTCCACGTGGCTGCGCGCGAATTCATCGCCACGGTGACGGCCCGGGGTTTCCTGTTTGGGATCCTGCTGACCCCCGCCATCGTCCTCTTCATGGTGTTTCTGCTCCCGCGCTTCACGACGAAGAGCCCGCCGCGGGTGGACGGGGTCGTGGCCGTCATCGACCGATCCGGCGAGGCGGGCGCGGAGCTTGCCCACTATCTTTCCCCGGCAGCGATCCGGGAGCGACGGCTGGAGGAGCGGCGGCGTCTCCGGGAGTTCGCCGCTTCCGAGATCGGTTCCGGGGTGACGGCGGGCGCCATCCTGGGCGCCGCCCCGGAGGAGCCGCTCGGGGAGGTGCCGCACATCACGGTGGTCACGCTTGCGCCCGACGCGGACCCGGAAAGGGAGAAGGAGCGGTTGAAGCTGTCGCTTGCGCCCCGACCGGCGGACGGAGTGCTCCTGGCCGTCGCCCTCGTCCCCGCCGGCGCGGTGGTCAGGGAGGGGGACGGGTTCGATGATTACCACCTCTTCGTACGCAGCGGGCTGGACGACCGGCTGGTTGACGAACTGCAGGCGGGGCTCGAGGGCTGCATCCGGGGCGCCCGGTTGCGCGGTTCCGGGATCGCGCCGGAACTCGTGGCCGAACTGGTCCGGGTCGAGCGCCCGCCCGCGCGGGTGGTGACCGCCGAGGGGGAACGCAAAGCGAGCCCGTTAATGAACCAGATGCTGCCGATCGCCTTCATGGTGCTCCTGATGATTTCGGTGATCACCTCGAGCAGCAGCCTGCTCACCACCACGATCGAGGAGAAGTCGAACCGCATCGTCGAGCTGCTGCTGAGCGCCCTCTCCTCGCGGGAGCTGATGACGGGGAAGATCCTGGGCCAGATGGCGGTGGGACTTCTGATCCTGCTCCTGTACACGGGGATGGGGCTCGGGGCGCTTGCCTCCTTCACCCTGACCGGGCTGGTCGATCCGGTCATCCTCCTCTTCCTGCTGGTTTTTTTCGTGCTGTCGTACTTCACCGTCGCGGCGCTGATGGCCGCCGTCGGTTCGGCCGTGAGCGAAATGCGCGACGCGCAGCCCCTGATGATGCCGGTCATGATGGTGTTCATGGTCCCATGGCTGCTGATGGTTCCTATCGGCAGCCATCCGAACTCCCTGATGGCCGTTGTTTTGAGCTTCGTCCCCCCGATCGGGAGCTTCGTGACGCTGCTGCGCATGGCGTCGGGCACGCCCCCCCCGCTGTGGCAGGTGGTGCTGGCCGTCGCGGCGGGCGCGGCGGGCGCCACGGCCTCCCTCTGGTTCGCGGCGAAGGTGTTCCGCGTGGGGGTGCTGATGTACGGTAAGCCCCCGACGCTGCGGACGCTCATACGCTGGGCCCGGATTCCCGACTGAGGGATCGGGCGGTCAGAAATCGCGCACGTTCCAATACACCAGGGCGGAGCGGACCTCGGGCGGCCACAGGTACCGGCCGCAGCGCCAGCGCAGCCGGCGCCGCAGGAGCGTGAGCAGGTAACCGTCGTGCTCCGGGCTGTCGGCGAGGCCGAGAAAGCGCTTCAGGTCCCGGTGGGCGTCTTCGATGCTCGGGCTCACCCGCGGCTTCCAGAGCCCGGTGTCTTCCATCAGCACGTTGGCGTAGATGCCCATTCCAATGAGGATGTTGTAGGCGATCGTGAAATTGGGGCTGTCCAGGGGCTGGCCCCACACGTGGCGCGCCGCTTCGGCGCGGATCCCGTCGAGCGACGGCGCCCGCAGCAGTAGGAAACAGGTGCGGCGGGTGCAGGCGATCATCCGCAGGATGAAGGCTTCCAGGTCCGGGGCCCCGTACATGGCGTGGGAGCAGAGGGAGAAGTCGTGCGGCTCGACGTAGACCTCGGGCCAGCTCCCCTCCACGATCGACACGTTGCGGATCCCTTCCTCCTCGAGGCTTGCGGAGAGAACGGCGATCATGGCCGGGGAGGGTTCCACGGCCGTGACCCGGCGCGCGCGGCGGGCGAGCAGCGCGGCCCAGGAACCGGTGCCGGCGCCGATGTCGAGAACCGTTGAGTCGGCATCCAGCTGCGAGAGGATGAAGTTGCGGCTCGAGTCGGGCCGCTGCCAGCGGCGGAGGACCCCCTGTTTGAATGCAAGCGCCCGGTCGTTCCAGGGATCCCTCGGCGCGGGCGAGACGCCGTTGGAGCGGCTCGCCGATTTGATTGCGACGAGTTCCTTCCACAGCTGACGCCAGTCGGTGATTTTTTCCATGTCCTTTCCATTCTATAATAAAAGCGGGCAATGTGAAGCTCGAGCGGCCCGGAGATTCCGCCCGCCGGCGGACGGGTGCTGCGGGCGGGAGAGAGGCATGCGGGCGCTTTCGGACATCCTTGACGAACTGAGCGGGCACGGGGAACTCTATGAGCGACTCGACGGGGGCCGGCTGCGCTGCCACGCCTGCGCCCGGCGCTGCCTGATGGCCGACGGGACGCGGGGCGCCTGCCGGGTGCGCAGCAACCGCGGAGGGGAACTGCGCGTCCCCTTCGGCTATGTCTCCGGGGCGCAATGCGACCCGATCGAAAAGAAGCCCTTCTTTCACGTGCGCCCGGGCGCGCGGACCTACAGCTTCGGCATGCTCGGGTGCAACCTCCGCTGCGACTACTGCCAGAACTGGATCACGTCCCAGGCGCTGCGGGACCCCGGCTCGGTCGTGTTCCCGCGGGAGGCGACGGCGGGCGGGCTGATCGCCGCGGCGCTCGCGGGCGGGGCCGAGGTCGTGGTCAGCACCTACAACGAGCCGCTGATTACGGCCGAGTGGGCCGCGGCGGTTTTCCGGGAGGCGCGCGCGGCGGGACTGCTGACGGGCTACGTCTCCAACGGTTTCGCCGCGCCGGAGGCGTGGGAGTATATCGGCCCCTGGCTCGACCTGTGCAAGATCGATCTGAAGACCTTCGACGAGAGCGGGTACCGCCGCCTGGGAGGAGGGCTCGAGCCGGTGCTCGATTCGATCCGCACCCTTTTCCGTCTTGGAATCTGGGTGGAGGTGGTGACGCTCCTCGTCCGCGGCTTCAACGACTCCGGGGAGCAGCTCAGGGGCATGGCCGAATTCATCGCGGGGGTCTGTCCCGATATCCCCTGGCACGTGACCGCGTTCCACCCGGATTACCGGTGGATCGACACCGATGGCACCTCCCCCGCCGACCTGGTCCGCGCCGCCGAAATCGGGCGGGAGAGCGGACTCCGCTACGTCTATGCCGGCAACCTCCCGGGCCGGCTGGGGGAATGGGAGAACACCCGTTGCCCCGGCTGCGGGAGCCTGCTCATCGAGCGCCGCGGCTACCGTGTCATCGGGGGCGCCCCGGGGGAAAACGGCCGCTGCCCCTCCTGCGGCCGTGCCATTCCGGGCCGGTGGCGGGACCGGCCGGCGCCTCAGCCGTAGATGTAGAGGATGTCCACCCCTTCCGGGTGTTTGTCGAGCGCGGCGCGGAGCAGCGCGGCCAGCTCCCCGTCGATCCCTTTGCCTTCGAGGTAGTCGAGCGTATCCCGGTTCAGGAAATAGTCGTCGTCCTCCTCGAATTCCTCTTCGAGGTTGTCGATGAGAAAATCGAGCTGGGCGTCGGTGATCGATCCCAGCAGCATCCGTTCGTGGGTGTCGGGATGCACGGCGAAAAGCTGTGTCTGGCTCATCGTTCCTCCCAGGGTCTGTATGTTGGCATCACCCGTAATCAGGCCGGGCCCTGGTCCTAATCTTCCATGGAATCAATTGGGGAATCAACCGGCGCGCAACCGGAAATGTCCAGGACCCGGCGGACTTCCCGTTCCACCCCGGGGGCGCAAAGGACGCAGTGTTTCCGGTCGATGCGGCCGTCGCCCGGGCGCGTCAGGAAACAGGCGCCGATTTCGTCGGCGACGATGCGGGCGGGAGCGTAGTCCCATTCCATCCCCCGGCCGCTCAGCCAGATGTCGGCCTTCCCCCGGGCCAGCATCATGACGTTGCAGGCGCCCCCGAAGGCGCGCACGGTCCAGCACTCCTCGAGCAGGCTCCTGATCCCATCCACGGGCCAGGCGGCCGCCGCCGCGTTGAGCCCGCTGACGGTCAGGATGGAGTGGTCGATCCTGGAGACCTCCGATGCGGTGACGCGGACCCCGTTCCAAAAGCAGCCCGCGCCGGCGGCCGCGTGGAGGGTCTCCCCGAGAGCGGGGCAGTGAATCACTCCCAGGATCACCCGCTCCCCCTGTTCGAGCGCCAACTGGACGGCCCAGGTGGGATTGCCGCGGATGAAGTCCTTGGTCCCGTCGATGGGATCGACGAGCCAGCGGCGGCCCGAACGGGAGGGGTGCCCCGCCCCCTCTTCCCCCAGGATGCCGTCCAGGGGGAACCGCTCCCGGAGCATCCGGACGATATACCGTTCGGTTTCGCGGTCGGCGCGGGTGACGGGGGACGAGTCTTCCTTCTCTTCGGCGGGCGGGGGGGCGGCGAAATGCCGCAGGGCCAATTCCCCCGCGTTCCTGGCGATTTCCAGGGCCGTTTCCAGTTCGTGCTCGCAGGTATTCATGATGCACACACCCTACACCATCGGCGCTGCGGCGTCCATGAAGGAAAACGGCCCGATTGCGTGCGCCGTGTGCAGGCGGGACTTGATTTGTCTTTCGCGCGGCGCCTATGATGTAGGGTTTATGAACACGATGACGCTCGAGATCAACGGCAGGACACGCCAGGTCCCCCCGGTTGCCAACGTGAGCGAACTGCTCCTGGCGCTGGGGATCGAGGGGACGCAGGTGGCGGTGGAACTGAACCGCAGGATCGTGCGCCGGGCGGAATGGGACGTGACGCCGATAGCCGACCGCGATCGCGTCGAGATCGTCCAATTCGTCGGCGGAGGATAGCAGCATGACTTATGCACGGGAAACGGATCCACTGGTTCTGGGGGGGAAGACGTTCCACTCGCGCCTGATGGTGGGCACGGGCAAATACGAAACCTTTGCCCTCATGAGGGACGCCCTCGATGCTTCGGGGGCGGAGGTGGTGACGGTGGCGGTGCGGCGGGTGAACCTCGACCGTTCCTCGGAATCGCTCCTCGATTACATCGATACGACGCGCTACACGCTGCTGCCCAATACGGCCGGCTGCTACACCGCCGATGAAGCCGTCCGGACGGCGATGCTCGGGCGGGAGGCGGGACTGAGCGACTGGGTGAAGCTCGAGGTCATCGGCGACGAGAAGACCCTTTTCCCCGATACCGTGGCGCTGCTCGAGGCTACGCGCACGCTGGTCAGGGAAGGGTTCGTGGTCCTCCCCTACAGCAACGACGATCCCATCATGGCCCGGAAGCTGGAGGACGCCGGCGCGGCCGCCGTCATGCCGCTGGGCGCCCCGATCGGGTCGGGAATGGGGATTCAGAACCCCGCCAACCTGCGGATTATCCTGGAAACCGTCTCCGTCCCCGTCATCGTCGATGCCGGGGTGGGGACCGCTTCGGACGCCAGCCTGGCGCTCGAACTGGGCTGCGATGCGGTGCTGATGAATACGGGGATTGCGGAGGCCAAGGACCCGGTTGCCATGGCCCGGGCGATGAACCTGGCCGTGGAGGCCGGCCGGACGGCGTACAAGGCGGGGCGCATCCCCCGGAAACTCTACGCCACCGCCAGCAGCCCCCTGGAGGGGATCTCGCGTTAGACTAGAGTCTCCCCGCGGAGCGGCGGCACGCCGTCCATTCATCCGGGAACCGTAATCGTGAAGACACTCACCGTTGATCTGAAGGAACGCAGCTATCCCGTCGTTGTTGGAGGGGGGGCGCTTGCAGGCGCCGGGACGCTGCTGGCGCGGCTGGGGTTCCAATCTCCCCCCGTCGTCGTGGCCAACGGCACCGTTCTGCGGCTCCACGGCCCCCGGCTCCTCGGCGCGCTCGAGGGCGCTTTCGGCCCCTCCCCCGTCATCCGGATCCCGGACGGGGAGCGCTACAAGAACCACCAGACCCTGGCGAAGATCTACGACGGCCTGTTCCGCGCCCGCGCCGACCGCCGCTCCTGGGTGCTCGCGTTCGGGGGAGGGGTGACCGGGGATATCGCCGGTTTCGCCGCCGCCACCTTCATGCGCGGCATCCGCTTCGTGATGGCGCCGACGACGCTGCTTGCCCAGGTGGACAGCTCCATCGGGGGGAAAACGGGGATCAACGTCGCACAAGGGAAGAACCTCGTCGGCGCCTTTCACCAGCCGTCGGCCGTCATCGCCGACACCGCGGTGCTCGCCACGCTCCCGGGGCGCCAGCTGCGGTCGGGGCTCTACGAGGTCATCAAGTGCGGGGCCATCCGCAGTCGGCCGCTGCTCGATTACATCGACCGGAAGCTTCCCGACATCCTGAACCGCCGCCCCGGGCCCCTGGAGCACATTGTTGTGGCCGCGGCACGGATCAAGGCGGAAGTGGTCGCCCTGGACGAGACCGAGGGCGGGCCGCGGATGATCCTGAATTACGGTCATACCATCGGCCATGCCTTCGAAGCCGCGGGCGGTTATAGAAGGTTCACCCACGGGGAGGCGGTCGCTTGGGGCATGATCGCCTCCCTGGCTTACGGCAGGGAACTGGGGGTGCTCGGCGCGGCGGAAACGGCGCACCTGGTCCGGCTGATCCGGGGAGCGGGCCGGCTCCCGGCCATCGGCCGGCTGGATCCCGACGAGGTGTGGCGTTCGCTCCTGCGGGACAAGAAATTCGAGGGGGGGAAACTCCGGATGGTGTTCCTGCGTGCCTTGGGGGAGGGGGCGGTGTTGGACGGGGTCGAGGCCTCGTCGCTCCGCCGCTTTCTGGAGCGGTTTTTGGCGGGGAACGGGAACCTTGAGTAATCCCCGGGGGGACGAGGAGAAGGCCGGAAAGGTGCGCCGCATGTTCGGCGCTATCGCCGGCCGCTACGATTTTCTCAACCATGCCCTGTCGGCGAACCTGGACCGGCGCTGGCGCAGGGAGTGCGTGCGGGAGATCGGGACGCGGATGAGCGCCGCCGCTCCCCTGATCCTGGATGTGGGCTGCGGCACGGCCGATCTCGCGCTGGAGGTTTCGCGCCTGGGGCGGGTGGTCGGCTGCGATTTCAGCCGGCCGATGCTCACCCTGGGGGCCGAAAAGGTCCTGCGCGCCGGGCGCACGATCGAACTCCTGGAGGCCGACGCGCTGCGGCTCCCGTTTCCCGACGCTTCGTTCGACGCCGTCGTCAGCGCATTCGTGTTGCGCAACCTGGCCGATCTCGACCGGGGGCTCGGGGAGATGAGGCGGGTACTGCGCCCGGGCGGGATCCTGGGCGTGCTCGATTTCGGCATGCCGCGCCTGCCTCTCCTGGCGGGGTGTTACCGGTTCTATTTTCTCAGGGTGTTGCCCCGCATCGGGAAATGGGTGTCGGGCGTGGACGGTGCCTACGGCTATCTCCCCGAAAGCGTGGCCGCGTTCCCCCCCGCCGAAGAGCTGGGGGAACGGGCCGTCCGTTCCGGTTTCGCCGAGGTACAATGCAGGCGAATGAGCGGGGGGATCACGGTGCTGCTCACGGGGGTGCGGCCGGGAGAAGGGTGACTTCCCCGCGGCCATTCCCGCCGATGCTTCGAAAAGCGAATCCCCGCTACTCGATCCAGCCGGGGAGGGCGCCGCTCTTGCGCGCTTCCTTTTTCAGGTCCTCGAGCGCTTCCCTGGCTTTCTCCAGGTTTTCCTTGTTCAGGTCCTGCAGGTAGTAGCTTTTCTGCAGATCCCGCTGGATGCTTTCGCGGTGGAAGCCGTCCGACTGCTTGTAGAATTGGTCCTGGAGCTGGTTGATCTTGAGGACCAGAGTGTCCCGCTCCCTCTCGAGATCCTTGACCTCGAGCCGCGCTTCGGCCATGGTTGTGCGCCAGAAGCTTTCGGGGCGCCCTGCGAAATCGACCGGCTCGTCCGGGTCGGTCTTGGCGACGGCGCCCTCGGCCGTTTCCTCCTCCGCCGGCGGGGCGGGATCGGCGGCGGCCGGCTCCTCGGCCCGGCCGGTGGAGTACTTGGCCGCCTGCTCGCCGGTGATCACCCGGACCTGTCCGATCGCCTCCCGGCGCTCCTTTTCCTTTTTGGCAAGGTCGCCGAGGGATTGTGAATAGCCTTCGAGCGCCAGGACCGCGCAGAGCGCGACGGCAAAAACCGATACTCTCATCGGAACACCTCGTTTGGGATAACCTGATTCATGTCCAAAAAATGATAGTACATATCTAAATAGGACTAAAGTCATAATGTAAAACTTCAGGTTCTGACCCGGACCTCCCCCTCGAGTTCCACCCCGTGGCGGCGACCCGTTCGGGGGTTGGCAAACAGGGTGGCTCCCCGGAGGGTGATGCCGATTCTGTGAACCCGTTCATCCCCGGCCGCGATCCCCCCTGACTCGTTGTAATACCGGAGCTCGAGATCGGAAATGCGGCTGGTCACAATCTGGGGTGGTCCCGATCCGGAGACGATCTCCAGAGTGCCGGCCGTGGGGTTGAACCGGAGGAACACGTCCTCGTCGGAATCCCCGCTGTCCCCATCCGGGTCCCCCTTGTCCCCCCCGGCTTCCCCCTTGACGTCGGTTCTGATGGCCACCGAGGCAGGGGCCCGGAGGGTGATCCCCTCTATCCCCGTGCCCAGCGGGTCGTTCCCCGCCTGGCGCACGAAGCGCTCCACGGTGTCGAGCGCCAGGCGCGTATCCTGGACAACCGACCGCATCTCGGCCTGAAAAGCCGCTTTCTGCTGGAGTTCCCCCAGGAGGGCGAACAGCGCGGCGCCGAGGACGAAGAAGATCACGAGGCACACCAGCAGTTCGGCCAGCGAGAAGCCCTCCTCAGCGATCCGGATGCAGCCACACCGTTGGTCGTTCATGACGTCCCCTGACCGAGAACCGTCGCCAGATCGAGGGATTGGTTGAACATCGGACGGATGTTGTCCTCCCCCCCCACCTCGACGGGCGCCACGTGTACCGTCACCGTCCTTGCTCTCACGCTTTTCCCCGGACGGGGATCGCCGACGGATTCCACCTCCCAGGTGACCCGATAGCGATTCAGCACCGTGCCGTTCCACGGGTCGCGGACCTCCACGGTGCGCGGGCCGTGGCTCCCCGGCGCGAGCGCCGCGTCGGAAGGGGCGCGCTCCCAAAGATCGGTCAGCGATTCCATCGTGGTACGGGCGGCAATGGCCGCGGTCCCCTGCGAGCGGTCCAGGGAACCCAGTGCCGCCGTCACCGCCAGCAACTGCCCGACCGCCAGCAGGCCGAAGGTCAGCAGCCCCAGGGCCAGGAGCAGTTCCGCCAGGCAAAATCCTCCGCAATACGTGACGCCGCCTGATTCCTCCACGGGAATACCTGTCCCTCTATCTCATCGGCCGCTGCGGCGCGATCCATATGTTTTCCGGACCATGTCCCCCCTCATTTTTCATCCTCCTTTTGACTTCAATTCCTTCCGGTTCCGGATATACTCCCCAAAATGCATATCACCGAAGGAATCCAGAAGGTCGTATCCGGCCGCCATCTCAGCCGCAGCGAAGCCGAGAGCCTCATGAACGAAATCATGTCCGGGCGGGCCACCGACGCGCAGATCGCCGCGTTTTTGACCGCCCTGCGCATGAAGTGCGAAACCGTGGAGGAACTCATCGGTTTTGCCCGGGTGATGCGGGAAAAAGCGTCGCGTGTCTCGCCGCGGTCGATGGTCGACGCCGCCTTCTCCGGGACCGACCGCGAGATGCTCGTGGATACCTGCGGCACCGGGGGGGACGCAACCGGCACGTTCAATATTTCCACTGCCACCGCTTTCGTCGTCGCCGGCGCCGGCATCCGGGTCGCCAAGCACGGCAATCGCAGCGTGTCCAGTCTTTGTGGCAGCGCTGACGTGGTGGAAGCCCTGGGCGTCCGGATCGATCTGCCCCCGGAGGCCGTGGCCCGCTGCATCGACGAGGCGGGGATCGGGTTTCTCTACGCGCCGCTGCTGCACGAGGCGATGCGCTACGTCGTGCTGGCCCGCCGGGAGATGAAGATCCGGACTGTCTTCAACCTCCTGGGGCCGATCTGCAACCCCGCCCAGGCCACCGCCCAGGTCCTCGGCGTTTACGACGAGGACCTTACGGAAGTCATGGCCCAAGTCTTGTGTGAACTTGGGACCCGGCGCGCGTTCGTGGTTCACGGCGCCGACGGCCTGGACGAGATCACCACGAGCGGGGAGAGCAAGATCTCCGAGGTTACGGGCGGCGGAGTCCGGACCTACTACGTGACCCCGGAGGATTTCGGCATCGACCGCGCCCCCATCTCCGCCCTCCGGGGAGGGGACGCGGCGCAAAACGCGGAGATCATCCGTGCCCTTCTTTCGGGCCAGGAGGGGGCGCGCCGGGACGTGGTCCTGCTCAACGCGGCCGCCGGGCTGGTGGTCGGGGACAAGGCTTCCAGCTTGCGGGAGGGGATCGCCCTGGCGCGGGAGTCGATCCGGTCCGGCCGGGCGCTCGGCTGCCTGCAAAAACTCGTGGAACTCTCTCAAACCCTTGGCTCCTAGGGCGGCTCCTGCTGGAAGCGGATCCGGCCCCCGGGACTTACCACGATCCGGTAGGCGCCGCGGCCGTCTGTGACCGCATAGGAACCGGCGGGGGCCGCGTTCCCCCGGGGATGGAAACGGAGCGGCCGCGAGGGGAACGAGGTCATCCGGACTCCGTGCGGGAAAGTCCGGAGCGAAGCGGTGTAAGACTCCCCGCTTTCCGGATCGCTCCAACCGTACCCCTGCTCGGAGGCGTCGAACCGAACCGATTCATTGGCCATGATCGAGTGCATGCGCCCCCACATGAGCGAGGACTCGAGCGCCTTGGCGCTCTCCCAGAGAGTCCACGCCTTGGCGATGCGCTCGAGTCCGGGTAGGGCGAAGGACGCCAGGACCGCCATCAGGGTCAGCGCGACCAGGAGTTCGGCCAGGCTCCAACCCGCCGCGGATCCGCAGCCTGGGAGGCGTGTTGCGCTCATGCCCTTCTAATGAGCCGGGGCGGTTTTGAGCGAAAAAATCGTGCGCCCCTATCGGGGCGTGCCGAGGTACCAGACGAGGAAGTCCAATCCCCGGAAGGCGGCGAGAGCCGAGGCGACCCCGAGAAACACGCCGAAAGCAAGCTTGGTCTGCAGGTTCGATTTGCGGAAAAGAATCAGGAAGATTCCCACGAGGGTGCCGAGCAGGGAGCCGGCGAAGATGGTCAGCAGCGCCAGCGGCCAGCCGAGAAATGCACCCACCAGCGCCATCATCTTGACATCCCCCATCCCGAGCCCCTGGCGCCGACGCAGCTTCTCGTACGCGAAACCAACGGCGTACAGGAGCCCCCCGCCGATGGCGGCGCCCAGCACCGATCCGACCCAGGGGAGGGCGGCGGGCGCGGCGTTTCCGAACAGGGATGCCGCGGCCATGGAAACGTTGTCCTGGTAGAAGGCGGGGTCCTGCCACGGGCTCAGCACGATCCCGGCTATCGTCCCGGGGATGGTGATTTTATTGGGCAGGATGCGGTGATCGTAGTCGGTGAAGACCAGGACGATCACGGCCGCCAGGAAGAGGGAGTTGACCAGGGTAGGGGAGGAAAGGCCCCAGGTGCGGATCGAGACGAAAAAGGCGAGCGCGGCCAGCAGTTCGACCGCCGGGTAGCGGGGCGAGATCGGACGGCGGCAGGCGCGGCATTTGCCTCGAAGGAGGAGGTACGAGAGCACCGGGATATTGTCCCAGGGGCGCACCGGGCGGCCGCAATCGGGGCAGGCGGAACCTGGGAAGACGATCGATTTCCCCAACGGGATGCGGTAGATGCAGACGTTCAGGAAGCTTCCCACGAGCAGGCCCAGCAGGGTATAGGCGACGGTCTCTATCGGCATGAGCGGATTCTAAAGGATCGGGGAGGAATGGGGAAGGGAATTTGCGGCCGACGGGGACGAAACCGCCCCCGCCGGCCGCTGTTGTTTACTTGAGGTCGGGCACGTTGGAGCTGCTCCCCTTGGCGATCGCGAAATCGCTCGATTCGAGCAGGGTGTACATCGCCTTCTGGACGGTGACCACCGCCTGCTTGTAGCGGATCAGGGACTGCAGTTCCTGGTATTCGGCCGAGGAGAGTTCGTTCTGCCGCTGGAGCACCAGGTAGTTCTGGCTGAGCCCCGCCTGGAACCGCTTCTCCTCCCCTTCCAGCCGTTCCCGCGCCAGGCGCCGGGCGACGCCCGAAGTCTCCACCTGCTTGCGACTGGTTTCGAGGCTCTGCAGGGCGTTGCGGATCTCGACCTGGATCGACTGCTCCATCTTGCGGATGTTCATCAGCTGCTGCCGCTTCTGGATGTTCTGCTGGGCGAGCTGGGCGTCGATGCTGCGGTTGCGCAGCGGGATGGTCACCTGCAGCTGGATCTGCCAGTTGGTGTAGCCCTCGGTCCACATCGTCTTGTAGGCATTGCCGATGCCGCCGACCAGGGCCGGAGGGGTCAGCAGGATGGGAAGCTGGGTGTTCGGGTCGAGGACGCATTCGCCGGTGAACTGGTTTTTCTGGCACCCCTGGGGGCCGGCCGTCCCGTTGCTGCCGAACTGCCCGGTGAGATCGACCTGCCACTTCCGGTTGTTCTCGTTCAGGCGCTTGCGGATATCGAGCTGCTGCAGGTTGAGGTCGGCCTGCTGCAGTTCCGGCCGGTTCTTGAGCGCGGTGTTTATGGCGGTGTCGACGTCGACCTTGAACTCCTTGAAGTCGGGCTGATCGGTGGGGACGATGACCTTGCGCCAGATGTCGGCGTTACGGTCGTTGGACACCAGCGCGCGCAGGGAGTTCTGCGCGCGCAGGATCGTCTCTTCGGCCGAGATCAGTTCCACCTCGCGGCTGGCGACGGTGGCTTCGGCGTCGGTGACGTCGATGGGCGCGGAGGTCCCGACCTCCACCTTCTTGCGGCTGTCGCGCAGGTTGATCTGCGCCAGCTTGACCGAGTTGCGCCGGATGTCGTAGTTGCGGATCGCGCTCACCAGGTCCCAGTAGGCGGTCTGGATGTTGGAGATCGTGTCGGTGACCTTCTGCTTGAACTCGCTGTCGGTCAGGGTCAGGTCGAGGTTGGCCAGCTTGAGGTTGGCGCGGTTGGAATCGATGCGCAGGTTGCGCCACAACGGCTGCGAGAATTGCAGGTTGAAGGAACTCTGGTAGCTGGGGTTGAACACCATGGCGGTACTGTTGCTCTCCGACCGGCTCGAGTTCCAGGACGCCTGGAAGGTGCCCCCCGTCTTGACCGGCTGCCGGAAGGTGAAGTTCCACGAGGCGCTGTCGTTCTTGTTGAACGATTCCGCGGAGCGGTCGTACTGGGTGGTGTTGGCGTTTTTCCTGGAGATCAATCCGACCTGGGCCGTCAGCTGCGGGTCGTAACTGCCGTGCTGCTGCAGGATCGCCTGCTGGCGCAGCTGCTCGTTCGTGTCCGAGATGGCGATGTCCAGGTTCTGCTCGAGCGCCAGCCTGGTAAGGTCCTGCAGCGAAAGGGGCAGTGCAGTGCCGTCATTCTGGGCGGTTTCGATCGGGCTCTGGGGGAGAGGGGGAAGATCGTCCGCACCGGACTCCGCTGCAGCTGTATTGCCGGAGGAAGCCGCTTCCTGGGCGATGACGGAAGAAAGCGTGGTGGATGCCAGAACCAGGCCGAGCATGCCCAGGATGGAGAGGGCGCGCCGTGCCGCAGCGGAACATACTTTCATAGCGGACTCCTTCAATAAAGGCTTTCCTGTCTTTCCCGCATGTTTCATGAGGGTTAACAGCTATCAATACGACCGGACGGCAAAAACTGTTTCAAATACCTGCCGTTTGACGAAAACTCGTACGCGAAGTCATCCTACTTGTTATGGCGGAGAATGAAAGGAAATTTTCCATCGGCGGCGCAATTGCCGGCGGCTTGGGAGGCCGCCGGCAGGCGCGGCTGTTTCCGGCTACTGCGGGTCCGTGGCCCGTTTCAGGGTCGGGCGGCTCCTCGCGGGAGGTTCTTCCCCTTCCTCGGCGCCCGCGGGGGGGGGCTCCCCTTTTTCGGTCCGGCGCTTGAGGGTGGGGCGTTTCTGTTCCAATTCCTCCCCAGCCTCCTCGGCCCTCTGGGCGTTGTCTATGGACAGCAGGCGAGCCCGGATGCGCTGGAATTCAGACGAGTCAACGATGTAGGTGTCTTTTTCGGGGAGGTGCCGCTGTTCGTCCAGGGCGGCCACGATCCGGTCGTCGGTGGAGGGGTGGGTGCGGAAAAAGCCTGCCAGGCGGCCCGGCTTGGACTTTTCCTGTCGCTGCAGTTTTTCGAAAAAGGAGACGAACCCGTTGGGGTCGTAGCCCGCGTTCCAGAGATACTGGATCCCCAGCTGGTCGGCCTCGCGCTCCGACTCCCGCGTGATCCCCATCAGTTCCAGGTTGATTCCGAGCCCCAGGGCGTTCTGGATCCCCATCTGGGCCCAGTAGCCGCCGACGAAGAGGGCGGGGATGGCCGCCAGCTGCAGGTACTGCGCCTTGGACATGCGCACCGTCGCGTGGCGCGCGGTGACGTGCGAGATCTCGTGGGCCATCACCCCGGCCAGTTCCGCCTCGTTGTCCGCCGCCAGGATCAGGCCCTTGTTGATGTAGAAAAACCCGCCGGGGAAGGCGAAGGCGTTCACCTCGTCGGTGTCAACGACCTTGATGTAGAAGGGGATCTTGGCGTCGGAGTGCTTGACGATGTGCTGTCCGAGCCGGTCCACGTATTCGTTGATGACCGGGTCTTCCACCAGCCGGGCGGTCTGCTCGAACTCGCTCGCCACCTGTTTGCCCAGCTCGATTTCTTTTTCGAGCGAGATCCAGTTGGGGAAAACCCCCCAGACGCGCCCCGTGACGTTCCGGTTCCCGATATCTTCGACATTTTCGTGCTTCCGGGCCCAGGCGGCCGGCGACGAAATCATCACCGCGGCCAGGCACCACACGGGCAATTTGAGGGACAGGGATTTCATAAGTCCTCCGCTGGGGGCGGTTGTTTTATTCGCCGGGGCTCGCTATCCTACCCTATGCGGTCCCGGCGGGACCCGGTGTTACACCCATACAGACGTTCCCGATCCGCCGGGGTTTCATCTTTAATAGTAGGATTTTTTCGACGGGGGGTCAACCGGGCCCCGGCCGCCGGAGGCGCGGGAGCGGTTATCGGCCCCGGAACCGGGGTGTAGGAGGGGGGATGAAGATCCTGACTGCGGCGCAGATGGGGGAGGCTGACCGGCTGACTTCGGAACGGTTTCTGGTCCCCTCCATCCTGCTGATGGAAAATGCCGGGCGTTCCTTCTGCGAAGAGTTGATGCGGGCGGTCCCGGGTCTGGCAGGGAAACGGATCCGGGTGTTGTGCGGCCGGGGGAACAACGGGGGGGACGGCTTCGTCGTCGCCCGTCACCTGGCGTTGGCCGGCGCGCACCCCCATATTGCCCTGGCGGCCGACCCCGCGTCGCTCGGGGGGGACGCCCTGGCGAATTTCGAGATCGTCCGGGCAATGGGGCTGGCGCTCGAGGTCTTTCCCGTACCGTCGGAAGCCGCGGCCGCGTTTGAGCGGGCGCCGCTCCCTGACGTTATAGTGGACGCCTTGTTCGGAACCGGCCTGTCCCGGCCGGTTGGAGCCGACTTCCAGCCCCTCCTCGAGTGGATCGACCGGGCCGCGGCCCACGCTTTCGTTGCATCCGTCGACATCCCCTCCGGGTTGATGGCGGATCGTTGCGAGGTCGAGGGGCCGGCGGTCCGGGCGCACCTGACGGTCACCTTTTCCGCACTGAAACCCGCCCTCGTCCTGCCACCGGCGGCCGATCGGGCCGGCCGGGTGGTGGTGGCCCCCATCGGCTCCCCGCCGGTCCTTTTCGACCATCCGGATTACCGGCTGAACCTGGCGGACGAAGAGATGGTGCGCCGGGTCCTTCCCCCGCGCCGGCGGGAGAGTCACAAGGGATCGTTCGGGCACACCCACATCGTGGCGGGATCGCGGGGGAAGAGCGGGGCTGCGCTGATGGCCGCTCTCGCCGCGCTGCGGGCGGGGGCTGGGCTGGCAACCCTCTGGCTGCCCGAGGGGGCCCTGGCGGGCGCCGCCGGCCGCTTCCCCGAGCTGATGACGGAACCCCTCCCGGAGACCCCCTCGGGCGCCTTCGACGCTTCGGGCCTGGACCGGGTGCTGGAGCGGTTGGGTGAAGCGGACGCCCTGGTCCTCGGCCCGGGGATGACGACCGAGCCATCGACCCGGCGCCTGATCCGGGAACTGACGGAGCGCTCCCCGGTCCCGGTGGTTCTCGACGCGGACGGGCTCAATGCCTTCGCGCCGCCCGAAACCCCGCCCCGCAACCGGAACGATCAGCCCGTCATTCTCACCCCGCATCCGGGCGAGATGGCGCGCCTCGGGGGGATCTCCGTCGCGGAGGTCCAGCGGGACCGATTCGAAACGGCGCGGCGCTACGCACGGGAGCATGGGTGCCATGTCATTCTCAAGGGGTTCCAGACCGTCAGCGCCGCCCCCGGCGGGGAGCTGTTTTTGAACCCCACGGGCAACCCGGGAATGGCCACCGGGGGGAGCGGCGATGTCCTGGCGGGGATGGTCGGACGCTTCGCCGCCGGTTGGCGCCTCGCCACCCCCGGGTCCGGGGAAATCATTCATTGGCTGGCGGCGGCAGTTTACCTGCATGGCCTGGCCGGGGACCTGGCGGCGGAGGAGAAGGGGATGGAGTCGCTGTTGGCCACCGACCTGCTGGCCGCCCTCCCGGGGGCGTTCAGGAAGGCGCTCGGCCGATGACACCTGCGGGCAGGGGCGGCTCCGCCGTCAGGGAGTATCTCAGCCGGTCTCCGGAAGACACCCAGCGCATCGGCGCCGGGATCGCCGCCGACCTGGCGCTCCCCGGGGTCGTGCTGCTCTACGGGAACCTGGGGATGGGGAAGACGGTGCTGGTGCGCGGGATCGCCCGGGAACTGGGGGTGCGCAGCCCGGACGAGGTCAGCAGCCCCTCCTTTACCCTCGTCAACATCTACGAAGGACGCTGCCCCGTCTACCATGTCGACCTCTACCGCCTGGAAGGGGCGCGCGACATCTACTCCATCGGGATCGATGAGTTCATAGGTTGCGACGGGGTCACCGTGGTGGAATGGAGCGAACGGCTGGCGGGCGCTTTCCCCGGGGCGGTGAAGGTGGAGATCGAGGACCGGGGCGGGGACGCGCGGCTGCTGCGGGTGCGCTTTCCCGGCGGCCGGAAGCCCGGGCGGCGCAAGGCGGGGGGCAAATGAGATTTGAAGAGGTGCCCGGGATACCCCCGGCCTGGACCGACTTCGTGCGCCGATTCCGGGCTTCCGGGGACCCTTTCGACCCGCGGCGCCTGGGGGAAAGGATGGAGCGGCTGCACCGATCGGCCGGGCGCTCCCCCCTCCCCGACGGGGCGCTGGCCGTGGTCACCCACATCCGCCCGGGCCTTTTTGGCGGCCGGGTGTCGGAATGGTTGCAGTGCCTGACCGCCGTCAGGGTGGCTTTGGAGCTCTCCGCGCGCGGCTGGAGGTCGAAGGCCGTGATCGGTTTGCTTCCCGACGCCCGCGGCGCCGGAGGCCGGTCGGCGCCGCTCCTGGTCGATGCGCGGGGCGGGCTCCGGGCGATCGATCCCGCCGCGCTTGAAATGCTGGCCGATGCCCTTGGCGGGATCCCGGCGGGCACGCCGCTGCCGGGGTTCCTGCTTGGGCGGCTGCTGGGGGAGGACAACGCCGTCGTCCTGCCGTCGGCGGCGGCCGCCGAGCTCCCCGCGGTCGTGGAGGTGGTCGGTTTCGAAGACCTTGCTGAGCGGGCGGGCTCCGGGCGCCTGGGGGGGACGGGCCCCCTCCTGTGGCCGCGGGTAAGCGCTACCCTCGTCGACGGGCGCAGCCGGAGGACCCTGGACCGTTATGCGCTCACTCCGGCCGACTTGCTGGCCGGGGAGGAGGCGGTGGTGGAGGCGGTCCTCGAGCGGATGCGCACCCCGGTTCCCGGGCGGCTGGAGGAGCTGTGCGGGGAGGTGGAGCGGGCGCTGGGTGAAGCGGGCGTGGACGACGGCCTCCAAAAAGTGCGGGACTCCGTGCGGAAAAGGGTCCTCCACCAGCTGGACAAGGTGCATCGGCAGTGCCTCCTGGCCTTGTCGGTGCAGGAGGCGGCGGCGCGGCGGCGGGTGCGCCGGGCGTGCCATACCCTGGCGCCGGGGGCGCGGAGCCAGGAGGAGGCGCTCGGCGGCGTCTGGATCCCCCTCCGGTTCTCCCCGGCGGGACTCGATCGGCTGCGGGAGCGGCTCGATATCCTGAGCCCGGAACACCAACTGATCGAAATGGACTGAACCATGCAACTGGACTTCCTGGTATTCGGCGCGCATCCGGACGACGCGGAACTCTTCGTCGGGGGGACGTTGGCCAAGCTTTCCGACCTCGGTTACGCCACCGGGGTCGTGGATATTACGCGCGGGGAGCTGGGGACGCGGGGGACGGCGGCGGTGCGCGGGCGTGAAGCCCGGGAGGCGGCCCGGATCCTCGGCCTGGCGGTCCGGGAAAACCTGGGCCTTCCGGACGGCGGGGTGTCCATCACGGACGCGGCGCGCATGCGCGTGATCCGGCTGTTGCGCAAGTACCGTCCCCGGGTCGTCGCCACCCACTACTGGGACGACCGGCACCCCGACCATGTGCATACCAGCCGCCTGGTGGCGGAGGCGGTGCATCATTCCGGGCTGGCGAAGATCCGGACCGGGCAGCCGCGCTACCGGCCGCCCGTCCTCCTCTTTTTCAAGCTCCCATGGAACGTGGCGCCCAGTTTCGTGGTCGACATCGGCGCCTGGGCCGGACGCCGGGACGCCGCCATCGCCGCCCACCGCTCCCAGCTGTACGATCCCGCAAGCCGCGAACCGTCCACCAACCTGAGCCAGCCCGATTTCCTGGATCGGGTGGACAGCGTCCACTCCTACTACGGTGCGATCGTGAGGAAGGGGAAGGCGGAGGCGTTCTATCTCAAGGAACCGCTCGAAATCGGGGACCCCGTCGCCCACTTCTACCCGTAGCCGGGGCATTGGCCGGGGTCAGGGGCCGGTCGCCACCGCCGGGGCCTGGTCCCGGTACTGCAGCTGGTAAAGCTTCCAGTAGATTCCCCTGCGATGCAGCAGCTCCTGGTGGGTGCCGGTCTCACACAGCCGCCCGTGGTGCAGCACGAGGATGCGGTCGGCGTTCTGCACGGTGGAGAGGCGGTGGGCGATGACGATCGAGGTGCGGCCCGCCAGGAGCCTGGCAAGGGCGTCCCGGACCAGCAACTCGGTTTCGGTGTCGACGCTGGAGGTCGCCTCGTCCAGGACCAGGATCTTTGGGTCGTAGGCGAGGGCGCGGGCGAAGGAGAGCAGTTGCTTCTGCCCGACCGACAGCGAAGCGCCGCGTTCCCCGAGCCGGGCCTCGTACTCCCCGTCCAGGCGCCGGATGAATGGGTCGGCGTGGACGGTCTCCGCGGCCCGGACGGCGTCGCCTGCGCCGATGGAGCGGTTTCCCAGGCGGATGTTGTCCATGACGCTCCCGGAGAAGAGGAAGACATCCTGGAGCACGATGCCGATCGAGCGGCGCAGCGCCGCCAGTTCGTAGTCCCTGACATCGACGCCGTCGATGAGGATGGCCCCGCCGCCGGTGTCGTATGACCGGTTGAGGAGGGCGATGAGGGTCGACTTGCCCGCTCCCGTGGCGCCGACGACGGCGATCCGCTCGCCCGGTTGCACGGTGAAGGAGATGTTTCGGAGCACCGGCTCCCCCGGGCGGTAGGCGAAGCTCACGTCGCGGAACTCGATCTTTCCCCGTTCGACCGCGCGCGCGGCGGGCTGTTCGGGGGAAATGATCGCGGGGGGGGTGTCGAGCAGGTTGAAGATCCGCTCCGACGAGGCCATGGTCGACTGCAGGATGGTGTATTTCTCGCTGAGATCCGAGATCGGCCTGAAGAAGCGGTCGGAATACTGGATGAAGGCCACCAGCGTCCCCAGCGTGAGCGTGCCTGAAAGCACCTGGAGTCCGCCGTACCAGACGATCAACGCCACGGCCAGGGCGCCGACGACCTCGAGCAGGGGAAGGAAGAGGGCATAGTAGAAGATGGACTGGAGGTTGGCGTCGAGGTGCTCGCGGTTGACGGCGGTGAAGCGCCGGTACTGCTTCCGCTCCTGCCCGAAAATCTGGACGACGGCGGCGCCGGTGATGTTCTCCTGGAGGAAGGTGTTGATGCGGGCGATGGCGGTGCGCACCCTCCGGTAGGAATCGCGCACCTTGATCTTGAACAGGAGGGTGACCGCCACAAGCAGCGGGAGAACGCAGAGGATAGCCAGGGCCAGCCTGTGGTCGAGTAGGAAAAGGAAGATGAGGATTCCGGTCAGCGTGAAGATGTCGTCGAAGACCGACAGGACGCCGGATGTGAACAGCTCGTTGAGCGTGTCCACGTCGGTGGTCACCCGCGTCATCAGGCGGCCGACCGGGTTGCGGTCGAAAAACGCCGCTTCCAGCCGCTGCAGGTGACGGAAGATTTCCAGGCGCAGGTCACGCATGACCTTCTGCCCCATCAGGTTGACCAGCATCGTCTGGCCGAAGTTCAGGGCGAAGACCAGGACGATGGAAAGGATGTAGAGAGCGGCGATGCCGGCAAGCCCGCCGATGTCGCCTCTCCGGATCGAGCGGTCGATGGCCAGCTTGGTCAGGTAGGGCTGGACGATGGAGCAGGCGGATCCCAGGACCAGGCAGACGATGGCCGCGAAGGCGCTCCGGCGGTACGGCCCGATATAGCCGAGGAGCCGGCGCATCAACCTGGCGTCGTATGCTTTTCCCAGTACCTGTTCCTCTTCCGCCATGGTCGTCAGATTTCCGAAAGTTCGTCTTCCAACTGCTGTTTGTGATAGAGGTCGGCATAGGCGCCGCCCCGGCGCAGCAATTCCCCGTGGGTCCCCCGTTCGACCACCCTCCCTTCCTCGAGTACCACGATCTCGTCGGCGCGCTGCACGGTGGAGATCCGGTGCGAGACCAGCAGCGTCGTCCGGTTCTCCATGACCTTTCCCAGCTCACGGAGGATCTTTTCCTCCGTGTAGGTGTCGACGCTCGAGAGGGAATCGTCGAAAATGAGTATGTCGGGGGAACCGATCACGGCCCTGCTGATGGCCATCCGCTGCTTCTGCCCCCCGGAAAGGGTGACCCCTCGTTCGCCGACGAAGGTCTGCATCCCCTGGGTGAAGGACTCGATGTCTCCGGCGACCCGGGAAACCCGGGCGGCGGAGAGGATATCCTCCTCCCCGGCTTTCGACTCCAGCCCGAAAGCGATGTTTTCCGCGATGGTATCGGAAAAGAGAAAGGTTTCCTGGGGTACGTACCCGATCCGCCGCCGCAGGCTGCGAAGCGGCCACCCGCGCACGTCCCGGCCGTCGACGAACACGGTTCCGGGGGGCGGATCGTACAGGCGGGGGATGAGGTTTGCGAGCGTCGATTTGCCGCTCCCGGTGCGGCCCACGATCGCGAGCGTCTTCCCCGGTGGAACCGAGAGAGAGACGTCGGAGAGCGCCGGCCGCGGCGAGGAAGGGTAGCTAAAGGTGAGGTTGCGGATCTCCAGGGCGCCTCCGGCGTCGGGGGGTTCCTCCGCTCCTTCGAGGTCCCGGATGCCGGGAGGAGTTTCGAGGATCTCCAGGATCCTCCTCATGGAGGCCGAGCCGCGCTGGAAGATGTTGATCACCCTCCCGATGGCGATCGTGGGCCAGGCCAGCAGCGACAGGTATCCCATGAAGGCCACGAATTCACCCAGGGTCAGCCGCCCCTGGATCACCTGCCGCCCGCCGAACCAGAGCAGGGCGACCGAGGAGAGCCCGATCAGCGCCGTCATCAGGGGGTAGAAGACGCCCCAGAGCCGGATCAGGGACACGTTGCGCCGGACGTATTCCAGGTTGAGGATGCCGAAGGCGCGGATTTCAGAGTTTTCGCGCGCGAAAGCCTTGACCACGCGGATGCCGGCGATGTTCTCCTGGGTCCGGGTGCTCAGGGCGGAGAACTGCTCCTGGATCTCCTCGAACCGGTCGTGGATCCGCCGGCCGAACTGCTTGACCGATATCGACACCAGCGCCAGCGGTACGTAGGCCAGCAGGGTCAGCTTCCAGTTCAGGTTCACGAGGATGGCGGTGCTGATCACCAGGAGCGTGACCGTGTTCATGGAATACATGATGCCCGGGCCGAGCACCATCCGCACGGCGCCCAGGTCGTTGGTCGCGCGCGACATGATATCGCCCGTGCTGCGGGACTGGAGGAAGGAAAGGGACATTTTCTGCACGTGGGCCAGAAAATCGTTGCGCAGGTCATACTCCACCTGGCGGCTGACCCCGATCAGGATCCTGCGCATCCAGAAACGGAAGAATCCCTCGACCAGGGAGATCGCCACGATGAGCAGGGCATAGGAAAAAAGCCTCGAGCCGTCGACCGATTGCTGCAGCCCGTCGACGACGTACTTCAGCGCCCAGGGGGCGCACATCCCGGCGATGACCGTCAGCAGGACCATGAACGAACCGACGAGGAGCCTGCCGCGGTAGCGGCCAAGGTAGGGGGCGAGGACCAGCAGCGGGTAGCGGGAACGGTTCATCAGTGCGCGGCCGGTTTGCGCAGGTCCCTGGTGGCGAGCGCCTCCCCGCCGCGCAGCTTGAACTGGACGGAGTAAGCGCCGATTTCCGGTCTCTCTCCGACCAGCGCCACTTCCAGCCGCGCCAGTTCGCCGGGGGGGACCGTTTCCCGGTCCGTCCGGGCGATGACGGTTTCGCAAAGGGTGCCGTCATGGGCATAGAGGCGGATTGCGGCGTCCAGGCCGTCGATCGGGGCCGTGGAGATATTCCTCACCACCGCCCGGATGCGGAAGGCGTCGGCGGCGGATGCGTTCCCCAGGTAGAGAAGGGCGATCCTTTCCTGGGCGCCCCGTGCATGCCGGGAGTGGAGCGCGCGCGTCATTCCCTCGAAGGTCCTGTCGGGGAGCAGCGCCAGCAGGAGGGCGGCGGCAACGACGACGCCGAGGAGGAGCAGCAGGGCCCGGGCGAGGTCGGTCCATGCCCCGGGGGCGCTGCGGGAAGTGGTGAACAGGAGCGCGGCGGGCGCACCCGGTTTCCGGCGCCTCTTCCGGTGGGACAGGATGAAGATGGCGGCCGTGCCCAGCGCCCCGATGGCGAGAAGGGCGACGCCGAACAGGTTGAAGGGAACAGGGTCTGGATTCAAGGTTTACCTGCCCGGGGCGTTGGGGAACCTGGGCTGGCGGGGGTCGACCGGCTGGGGTTTCTGCCCCCAGAAGCCCTTTCTCTCCTTGACGGGCTCCTCGCTCCCCATCAGCTTGACGCTGATCCGGCCCAGGACCCGTCGTTCCAGAACGCCGCGGGAATCGAGCGTCACCCATTTTTCGGTGCCGTCGACGTCGCGATTGAGGGCGCTGACGGTGGCGTGCACCGTCACCATCGTTTCTGAGGGGGAGATGATTTCCATCACCGTTTCGATCACCTGCCGCGCCTTGATCCAGTTTCCGGTCAGGGGGTCCTGGCCGACGGCGACCTTGTCCATCTCGCTGGAGGTCAGGGAGCCGGTGATGAATTCGTGGGGGCGCGTGGTGATCTTCCCCTCCTTGCGGTCGTCCCGTTCGATGGCGTAGCCCATATCCTCGAGCACGGCGCGCGTCATGTTGGCGACCTGGTCGAAGGTGTTCATGAATTTGACCGGGTCGGGGAGGCTGGGCCTTTCAGGCTGGGCCGCGAGCGGGGGCGCAAGGCAGAGCAGGAGCAGGAGCGTCGGGAGCGGGCAACGCCAAATCTTTCTAACTTGCTGATTAGGTGGCAATTCTGGTATCACGAAAAGATCGTAGCACCCCCTCCGGCGGAAGTCAATCATCGGTCGCTTGTGGACGGAGCCGAACCGTGGTACATAGAGAGTTATTCCATGATGGAGGTAAAATGAAACATCGTTTCCTGGCCCTGACAATGGCGCTGGCGGTGTGGGCGTTGATCGCTCCCGCCGTGGTTTGCGCCGAAGGAGAAACGGAAATCACCGGTTTTTACCAGCGATACCACGACTTCAGCTACCAGGTCGGACTGCCGGTGTTTGATTTCGAGCCGCGCAGCCTCGCGGGGGGAGGTTTTTCCCTCGCGCAGAACATAGCTCCCTGGTTCGCCATGTGGACACAGTTTTCGTTTTACGGCTCGACTGAAAACAACGTCGGGCTGCGCGTGCGCCTGATCAACAACCAGCAGGGGATCCGGTACCAGACGAAGAATTACGGGCCGCTCAGATTGTACGCCAAGGGGGGGCTCGGGTTTTCCCGCTTCAGCATCGACACCGGCCAAGGTAGCCTTGGGGATACCAAGTTCAGCGCCGCCTATGGCGGGGGGGCCCACGTCTGGATGCACGACCACGTGGGCATCAACCTGGATGTGTCGCACGTCCTGACCGGTCTGCCGAACCTGACCGACCTGGATACCCGGGAGAAATGGGACTCCGGCCTGGTTTACACCACCGGCCTGACCTTCCGTTTCTAATCCTTACGCCGCCCGGGGAGGCTGCATGCCCAGGTACGACACCGAATGGATCGACTACACCCTTGCGTCCGAACAGGAGTTTTCCGTCGCCGTCTGTGGATACTCCGGGCTCGTCCGGCACCTGTACATCGGCCGGGACCCGGTCAGGAGGGCGTTCGCCCGTCACGTGGACGTGGAGGAGGGCTTCTGCCGGCAGGGAACCCACTGCCTGGCCCTCGATTGCCCGCTCAACCGGTCGGAGCCGGAGAATCTGCTGCACATGCTCGACATGAACGAGGACGAGCCGCTGGACGAGGAAACCGCCCGGATCTGGGGGACCGAGAGCACCCTTGAGGGTTTCCTCCTTTTCGCGCGCCGGATTACGGCCGAACTGCCGGAGGAACTCCGGCGGCGCCGCGAGCCGCTCGGGGAATGAATCAGTTCCTCTTGCGGAAGGGCGCCTGCTGGTAGCGGTAGACGGCCGACCGGTGGGCGGCGTAGTCCTTGGAGAATTGGTGCGTCCCGTCGTTGCGCGAGACGTAATAAAGATAATCGGTGGCGGCGGGCCGGAGCGCGGCGGCCAGGGATGACGCGCCGGGGCAGCAGATCGGGCCGGGCGGAAGCCCCCTGTGCAGGTAGGAGTTGTAGGGGGAGTCCATGCGCAGGTCCGCCTTCCCCAGCCGCCCCTCCCAGTTGCCCGCGATCTTCATGGCGTAGATGATCGTGGCGTCGCACCCGAGGGTCATTCCCCGGTCCAGGCGGTTGACCAGGACGGAGGCGACCAGCGGTCCTTCCTCCCTCGTCTTGACCTCTTTTTCGATCATGGACGCCAGTGTGACAATCCGGGGGATATCCCAGCCCTCGGGGAGCGGCCGCTCCTGCACGATGCGGGAAACGGCCGACCGGAACTGCCCCGTCATCTTCAGGATGACGGCCTCGGCATCGGCGCTGCGGTCGAAGCGGTACGTTTCCGGGTAGAGGTATCCTTCGAGGTTCCGGGCTTCCGGGGCCAGGTCCCGGATCCATTCGGTGCGGCCGAGCGCCCGGCGCAGCTCCGGCAGCGTCCCGAAACCGTTTTCCGCCAGAAGCGCGATGGTTTCCTCGGCCGTCAGACCCTCGGGTATGGTGATCGAACGGAAATGCACGTCCCCGGTTGCGAGCCGGCGCGCGATTTCGCGCGGGGTCGCCGGTGCATCGAACCGGTACTCCCCCGCCCGGATGCGCCCTTCCGCGCCGGTCCTCCGGAGGTAGAGAAGGAAGGGGAGGCGCGAGCGGAGGACGCCGGCGTCGGCCAGGAGGCGGGCGACGCGGCGGGCGCCGGCGCCGCGGGGGATTTCGACGTAGGTTTCCGCGCCGGTCGCCCCGAGGTACGGGGTGGAGAGCTGCAGGTGGATCCAGAGGCCCGCGGCGAGCGCGGCGGCGGCCAGGAGCCCCGCGGCGGCGATGGCGACACCGAAGAGGCGTTTCACGTCAATGTTCCTCGAGATGTCTTTCCAGGATGAAGGCGGCGGCCAGCGAATCGACCGTGCGGTAGCGCTTGCGCTGCCGCGGCGCCATCGCGCGCCAGATTTCCAGTGCCTCCACGGTGGACAGGCGCTCGTCGACTCCATGGACCGGGACCGGGACCGCTTGCCGGAGGGAGCGCAGGACGCCTTCCATCCGGGCCGCCGCCTCCCCGCTCGATCCGTCCATGCGGAGCGGCATTCCCAGGACAAGTTCACGGACTCCAAGCTCGGAGACCGCCGCCGCGATGCGGCGGAGAACATCCCGTTTTCCGCGGTTGGGGAGGGAAGGGAGCGGGGAAACGGTCAGGGCGAGCTCGTCCGAGCAGGCCAAGCCCACGTTCCTTTCCCCATAGTCCACCGCCAGAATGCGTCCCCTGTCGCTCACCCCCCAATTGGAGCACAGGATGGGGGTGCCGTCAACCGGGCGGCGCCCGTTGATCCCGGAGAGCGATTGCTATATCATGCAGGCGGTGATTTTCGGCCAATCCGGAGGCTCCATGTTTCCTAAGTTTCATAAGGGCAAGCTGCTGGTTTTTCTGGGGTCCTTTCTGATCGTGCTTTACGGCGCCTCGGCGGCCTTTTTCGGCAAGGAGGCGTACAAGGAACTGGCCGTGTTCATGAAGGTGCTCGACCGGGTGCGGGACGAGTACGTCGAAGTTCCCGACATGAACAAGGTGCAGGAAGGGGCGATGCGGGGCATGATGGACGCGCTCGACCCCTATTCCAGCTTCCTCACCCGGCAGCAGTACGAGGAACTCGAGCGGCGCCGGGGGCTGGGCACGGCGGGCGCCGGCCTGGTTCTTTCCAAGAAATCGGACGTGGTCTACGTGGTTTCGCTGGACCCGGAGGGGCCGGCGGCCCGGGCGGGGGTGCACCGGGGGGATTACCTCATCGCCATCGACGGGGCGGAGGTGGAGCACCGGAGCCTGCTCGAGGTGGACAGCCTCCTGCATGGAGCCTCCGGGACCCCGGTCAAGATCACCCTCTTCCGCGATTCCCGGACCAAGCCCAGGGATGTGGACCTCACCCTGGAGGTTGCGTCGGCGTCCCCGGTCAGTTCCCGCATGTTCGACGGCGGCGTGGGCTACTTGAAAATCGCCTCGCTGCGGGACGAGGCGGTCGAACAGGCGAAAATCAAGCTGAAGACCCTCATCTCCGCGGGGGCGCAGAAGATCGTGCTCGACCTGAGGGGGTGCGCCGATGGGAGCGCGGCCAACGGGGCGGCCGTGGCCAACTTTTTTCTTTCCGAGGGCGTGATCTACTTCAGCCGCGACCGGGAGGGGAAGAAGACGCTGGTGGTCGAGGCCGACCCGGGCAAGACGATCACGCGGATGCCGGCGGCGGTTTTGATCAATGGGGCCACGGCCGGGGCGGCCGAAATCGTCGCCGGTGCGCTCAAGGACGGCAAGAGGGCCACTCTCGTCGGGGAGCGCTCCTTCGGGCTGGGGTCGGAGCAGAAGACGATCCAGCTGAAGAGCGGCGCGCTGCTCATCCTCACCACGGCCAAGTATTGCACCCCCGGCGGGCAGGTCATCCAGGACGAAACCGCGCGCAAGACGGGGATCGCGCCTGACTTGGAATCCCCGAGCAGCGAAACGCGCCAGGACTTGGCGGTCGAGTCCTACTATGACGAGGACGATGACGGGAAATATCAACGGCTTCAGGAGAAAGTGGAGAGTATTCAGCTCGAAAAGGCGCTGGAAATCCTGCTCGGAGAAACGATTCCGGCAAAAATCGCAGCCTAGGCGGAAAAGGGGATTGACACTATTTCCTCGGATCTGGTAGTTTAAGTCCTTATTTTTTAGGCGCGTAGCTCAGGGGGAGAGCACTTCCTTGACACGGAAGGGGTCAGCGGTTCAAATCCGCTCGCGCCTACCAGAATTCACAGGCTGCGCCCGCAGGGGCGGGGCCGAGCGTTGGATCCGGAGTTCCTGCCCAGTCTTCCGATGGTGAATCCCTTGACAGGCCCGGGAAACCGGGACGAAAGTTGATATGTCGTTGAAAGCAAGATACGCGGACGGGAGAGTGGAGGAAATCGCCGGGGCGGAAGCGCTCGAGGTTTACCGGCACAGCCTGTCGCACCTGATGGCCGCCGCGGTATGCCGTCTCTTCCCGGGGACGCACTTGGGGGTCGGGCCCGCCATCAGCGACGGTTTCTATTACGACTTCGAATGCCCGGAGACTTTTTCCGAGGAGACCCTGCCCCGGATCGAAGCCGAAATGAAGATCCTGGCCGCGGAGAAGCTGGAATTCGAGCCCTTGATCCTCTCCAAGGGGGAGGCGATCGAGCAATTCTCCCGCCGCGGGGAGCACCTCAAGGTCGAACTGATCGAGGAAAAGGCCGGCGAAACCCTCTCCTGCTACCGCCTGGGAGACCTCGTCGATTTCTGCACCGGTCCGCACCTTGCCTCCACCGCCGAGATCCGCCCGGGGAGCTTCAGGCTCCTCAGCGTTGCCGGGTCCTACTGGAAGGGGGACGAGCACCGGCAGCAGCTGCAGCGGATCTACGGGACCGCGTTTCTGACCCCGGAGGAGCTCGAGAACTACCTCGTGCAGCTCGAAGAGGCCAAAAAGAGGGACCACCGGAAGCTGGGGAAGGAATTCGACCTGTTCAGCATGTCCGAGGAAGCGGGTCCCGGGCTCGCCTTCTGGCACCCGAAGGGGACGCGCCTGCGCCTGGTCGTCGAGGATTTCCTGCGCAGCGAGCTGTACCGGCGGGGGTATGAATTCGTCACCACCCCCCACGTAGCGCGGGACACCCTCTGGAAGACCTCGGGGCACTACGACTACTACCGGCAGAACATGTACGTCTTCAACATCGACGAGGACGAGTTCGTCATCAAGCCGATGAACTGCCCGGGGCACATCCATATCTACAAGACGCAGATGCGCAGCTACCGGGACCTCCCCCTGCGGCTGGCCGAATTCGGCACGGTCTACCGCTACGAAAAGAGCGGAGTGCTGCACGGCATGCTCCGGGTCCGGGGCTTCACCCAGGACGACGCCCATATCTTCTGCACCCGCGAGCAGGTCTCCGACGAGATCTCCGGCGCGATCGATCTCGTGCTCTTCATCATGAAGAGCTTCGGGTTCGACCAGTACAAGGTGGAGCTGTCGGTCCGGGACGAATCGAACAAGGCGGACTACGCCGGGAGCGAAGAGGACTGGCAAATGGCGGAAAGCGCGCTGACGGGGGCCCTGGCCGCGCGCGGCATCGGCTGGACCCGGATGGAAGGGGAGGCCGTGTTCTACGGGCCCAAGATCGACGTCAAGCTCATCGACGCCATCGGGAGGCCGTGGCAGCTTTCCACGATCCAGTTCGATTTCACTCTGCCGAAGCGGTTCGACCTCGCCTATACCGGACCCGACGGACAGCCGCACCAGCCGGTCATGCTTCACCGGGCCCTGCTGGGATCGATCGAGCGTTTCCTCGGGGTCCTGATCGAACATTACGCCGGCGCTTTCCCCATCTGGATGGCCCCGGTGCAGGCGGTCATCATTCCCATTGCGGAGCGGCACCACGATTACGCCCGGCGGGTGGAGCGCCGGCTGAAGGAAGCGAACCTGCGCGTCGAGTTGGACGGCAGGAATGAAAAGATGGGATACAAGATACGCGCGGCCCAGACCCAGAAGGTTCCCTACATGCTGGTGGTCGGTGACAAGGAACTCGAGTCCGGGGAGGTTTCCGTGCGCAACCGTTTTCTCGGGGATGAGGGATCGCAATCCCTGGAACTGTTTCTGGAGAAGATCGAGGGATTCATCAGAGAGCGGAGCGTGCGCCCCTAGCTGGTCCCGCGCCGGTTTTCCCTCGTTACCAAGGAGGTCGCCAATCAGAGCAGCGAAGCTATCACGGGTGCGGATCAATGAAATGATCCGGGCCAAGGAAATCCGGGTCGTGGACGAGGAAGCCGGGCAGCTGGGGATCATGACGCCCGAGGAGGCGCTCGCGATCGCCAAGTCGCGCGAACTGGATCTCGTGGAGGTAGCGCCAGGCGCCTCCCCCCCCGTATGCCGGATCATGAATTACGGCAAGTTCCAGTACCAAAAGAGAAAGCGGGCGCACGAGGCCAGGAAGAACCAGAGACAGGTGGTGATCAAGGAGGTCAAGTTCCGGCCCAAGACGGAGGAGCATGATTTCCAGTTCAAGAAGAACCACATTGTGCGGTTTCTGGAAGAGGGGAACAAGGCCAAGGCGGCCATCATTTTTCGCGGCAGGGAGATGGCGCACCAGGGCCTGGGGCGCAGACTGATGGATCGGCTGATAGAGGAACTGGCCGAAATAGCCGAAGTGGAGCGCGCGCCCCGGATGGAAGGGAACGCGCTGGTGACCATTTTCATCCCCAAAAAGGTGGCGTAGGCGGACCGGAATTTCCATCTTCCGTCTTCACAAATGGGCTTGGGGGGTGGATACTAGGTTTTCATTTTTTCAGTGGGAGACATACCTGTGAAGCTGAAGACAAACAGGAGCGCCGCGAAGCGGTTTAAAGTGACGGGGACGGGAAAGATCCTGCGCCGGCGCAGCCACGCGCGCCATATCCTGACCAAGAAGCCACGCAAGCGCGTGCGAAACCTGGTGGATTGCGCGCTGGTGAGCAAGTCCGACATGCGTCGCGTCAAGAGGATGCTGAACATCTGATTTCCGGGTCTCCCGGATTCAAATGGTGGAGTGGATAAATGCCAAGAGTAAAAAGAGGGAACAAGCGAGTCCAGCGCAGGAAGAAAATCCTGGGCATGGCGAAGGGATACCGGCTGACCAAGAGTAAGCTGCACCGCTCAGCCAAGGAATCGGTCGACCGCGCGCTGAGGTTCGCCTACCGGGACCGGCGTGCGAAAAAACGGGATTTTCGCACTCTTTTCATCATCCGGTTGGGAGCTGCGGCACGGGAAAACAATCTCTCCTACAGTCGATTTATCAGCGGCCTCCGGAAAGCGGGCATCACCCTGGACCGCAAGGTACTCGCGGAGATCGCGATCAAAGACCCCGAAACCTTCGCCAAGATAGCCGAAAGCGCCCGAGCGGCGCTGGCGGCGGCTTAAGTCTTTCCGTCTTTCGGATCCTGACCATGGGAGCGCCCGGGTGCTGTCTCACTCCGGGCGTTTTTTTTTGCCGGGGGACCCGGGGGCGGAAAACCTGCAACTCAGTCATGAATCGAACGAGGCCATGATGCGTGAAACCATAAGTCGCCTGCGGCGGAGCTTCGAGGAGGATTGCGCCGCCATCACCGGGAGCGAGAACTGGAAATCGGTGCGGGACAAGTACCTGGCGCGGGAAGGGGGGCTCATTACCGGCGCCCTCAAAAAGCTCCGGGAGCTTCCGAAGGAGGAGCGCCCCGCTTTCGGCCAGGCGATGAACACCCTGCGGGAGTTCGTCGAGGAGCGGCTGGAGACCCGGCTGCAGGAGGTGAGGGCGGGGGAACGGGACCGGCCCGCCGTCGATGTCACCCGGCCGGGATTCCCCCTGGAGTTCGGGAGCGCGCACCCCATCAAGAGCCTGCAGGCCGAGATCGAAGAGATCTTCGTCGGCATGGGTTTCCGGGTGTTCGACCTGCCTGAAATCGAGAGCGACTACTACAACTTCGAGGCCCTGAACATGCCGCCGGAGCACCCGGCCCGGGATGCCCAGGACACCTTCTACTTCAACGCCGTGCAACTGCTGAGGACCCACTGCTCCTCGGTCCAGGTGCACGCGATGGAAGCGCTCGAGCCTCCCATCCGCGCCATCAGCACCGGGAAGGTGTTCCGCCGCGATCCCTTCGACGCCACCCATTCGCCGATGTTCTACCAGGTGGACGTCATCGCCGTGGAAGAGGGGCTGCACATGGGCCACCTCAAGGGGATGCTCGATGTCTTCCTGAAGCGGGTGTTCCACCCGGGGATCAAGATGCGGCTGCGTCCCGGTTTTTTCCCCTTCGTGGAACCGGGGGCGGAGGTGGACATCAGTTGCATCTTCTGTTCGGGACGGGGGTGCGCCAAGTGCAAACAGAGCGGGTGGATCGAGATCCTGGGCGCCGGCATGGTGCATCCGCGGGTGCTCGAGATGTCGGGAATCCGTGACCCGCGCATCACCGGTTTCGCCTGGGGCATGGGGATCGACCGGGTCGCCATCCTGAAGTACGGGGTGGACGACATCCGGCTCTTCTTCGACAACGACCTCAGATTCCTGAACCAATTCTAGCCGGGAGCGTTGCGCATGAAAATCAGCATGGAGTGGCTGCAAGACTACGTTTCAATCACCGAAAGCGTGGAGACGCTCAAGGAGGACCTGACGATGATCGGGCTGCTGGTGGAAGGGGTGCAGCCTGCGGCCGGAGGGCCCGTCCTCGACATCGAGGTGACCTCCAACCGGCCCGACTGTCTCAGCCACATCGGCATCGCCCGGGAAGTGGCCGCGCGCTACGATCGCCCGCTCCAATTCCCGGCCGTGGAGAAGGAACTCGAGGCCGCTTCCGAAACGATCCCTTTCGGGATCGAGATCCGTGACCCCGATCTCTGTCCGCGGTACGTCGGCCTTGTGCTCGACGGGGTCGCGGTGGGGGAATCCCCGGAGTGGATGCGGCGGCGGCTGGAAGCGGCGGGGATGCGATCGCTCAACAATATCGTCGATATCACCAACTACGTGCTGCTCGAAACGGGGCACCCGCTCCACGCGTTCGATTTCGACCGCCTGCGCGGGGGGAGGATCGTGGTCGGGCGCGCAGGGGAAGGCGCCCGCATGGAGACGCTCGACGGTGTCGAACGTTCGCTTGACGGGCAGATGCTGGTGATCAACGACGGGGAGGGGCCGGTGGCCATCGCGGGGGTCATGGGAGGGATCCATTCGGAAATCTCCCCCTCCACCCGGCGGGTGCTGCTCGAGGCGGCCTGGTTCAAGCCGCAGTCGGTCCGCAGGACCTCGCGGCGGCTCGGGCTGTCCACCGAGGCCAGCTACCGTTTCGAGCGCGGCGCGGACTGGGACAATACGGTGTTCTCGATCGCCCGGGCCTGCCGCCTCATGCGGGAAATCGCCGGGGGGCGCGTCGCCGGCAGCCTGAAGGACGTCTATCCCGTGAAAATGGAGCCCCCGCGCATCCGGCTCGACCCCGAGGAGATCCGGCGTCTGCTGGGGGTGGCGCTCGACGCCCGATTTGTCGAGGCGACGCTTGGGCGGCTCGGTTTTCGGACTGAAAAAAGGGAGGGGGGGGGCTGGGACGTCGTCTGCCCCTCGTGGCGGGCCGACATGGAGCGGCCGGCCGATCTCGTGGAGGAACTGGCCCGTTTCCACGGGTACCACAATATCCCGGCCGAACTCCCCCCGAGCCGGACCCCCGGCGCGCATTCCCCCGTCTACCTGCTCGAGAACACCGTCCGGGCCGCCCTGGCGGGGCAGGGGTATTGCGAGGGGGTGAACCTCAGCTTCGCCTCTCCGGCCGATCATGGGGAGTTCCCGCCGCCCTGGGCGGCGGAACGGGTGGCGGTCGCCAACCCCCTGACGGAGGAGACGGAGTTTCTGCGTACCTCCCTGGCGGCCGGCCTGGTGCGGGCTGCAAAACGGAATTTCAACGTCGGCCGGAAGAGGGTGTGCCTGTTTGAGATCGGGAAGGTGTACGCGCAGGGACCGGACGGGACGCCGGGGGAGCGTAACATCCTGGGGATCCTGGGTACGGGTGAGGTCCTCGAGCGGAGCTGGCTGACCCAGGAGGGAGAGATCGGTTTTTTCCATCTCAAGGGGCTCGTGGATGCGCTCCTGGGCAGGTTGCGCGTTCCATCCTGGGAAGTGGAGCCGCTGACCTCTTGCGCCTGGCTCGACCCCGCCGATGGAGCGTCCCTGAAGGTGGAAGGGGAAATGGTCGGCGTGATGGGATCGCTGGCGCCGGAACTCGAGGAGCGCTACAAGCTCAGGCAGCCGGTCTATATCGCGGAGATCGATCTCGAGAGGCTGGGCCGACGGGCCTTCGCCCCCATCGTCTACCGAAGCGTTCCGAAGATGCCCAGTGCGGAGCGCGACCTCTCCATCGTGGTGGGAAAGGACGTGGCCTGGGGGACGATCGAGCGGGGCATCCTCTCGCTCGGCATCCGGGAACTGGTCGAGATCAGGCTGATGGACGTGTACGAAGGGGAGAAGATCCCCGCCGGCCGGGCGAGCCTGAGCCTGCGGCTCACATTCCTGGACCGGGAACGGACGCTTACGATTGACCGGGTGCAGGGTTTTATGAATACTGTTTTGTCATTCTTGAATACTAACTACGGCGCGGGAATCAGATCATTATGAGCGACACGAAACAGCAGTGGGAACCTTCTGGCCTGGAACGATTCAGTCATCTGGAAGACAAGATTTTCCGGACCGTCGAGGAATTCAAGACGGTGCGCAAGGATAACGAAACCCTGCGCGCCGAGAACGCCCGGCTGAAGGAACAGATGGAGGAGCTCCGGATGAGCGAAGCCGAGGCACGGCAGAACATGGAGAACTTCCAGAAGGAGCGGGAAGAGTTGCGGGAGCGGGTGGAGAAGACGCTGACGCTGCTGGCCACATTAGAGGCACGCTGATGGGGCGGGGTCGCCCTTCCGGGCGTGAAACAGGTCCATGAGCGATAACCAGGAAGCGAGTTCTGTCCGAGTCCGCATCTACGACCGGGAGTACGTGCTGAGGACCTCCGGTGACCCCGAGCGGTTGCGGGCGCTCTGCATAGGCCTGGACAAGCGGATGCGCGAAATCGCCGCGGCCACCGGTTCGGTGGACACCCTGAAGGTGGCGGTGCTCTCCGCCCTCAGCATCGCCGACGACATGCAGCGCGCCCGGGAAGAGCTGATGAAACTCGATGAATCGGTCAGCCGCCGGTCGCTGGCATGCGTTTCCATGCTCGACCGGTTTTTTTCACGGTAGGGTCCCCGGCAGGTTGACCCGTTCGATGGAGAGGGCGCGCCCGTCCGATTCGCGGATTTCTATGACGGCGCCGCAGATCCTCAGGTTTCCGGACGCGGGTTCGAGGCGGTTGGGCAGCCCCAGCAACAGCCGTTCGAGAGCGAGGCGGGGTTCCGACCCGATGACGGAGTCGTGTGGGCCGGTCATGCCGAGGTCCGTGATGTAGGCGGTCCCCCCGGGCAGGACGCGCTCGTCGGCCGTCAATACGTGGGTGTGCGTCCCCGCCACCACGCTGACCTTCCCGTCGAGGTGCCACCCCAGCGCCTGCTTTTCCGAAGTGGCCTCGGCGTGAAAATCCACGATGATGATGGGGGTTTCGCGCCGCATCTGTTCGACGGCCGCGAGCGCCACCGTGAAAGGGCAGTCGATGGCCGTCATGAACACGCGCCCCTGCAGGCAGAGCACCCCGACACGGACCCCGCAGTTGGTGTTGCCGAGGAAGATGCCGGTCCCGGGGACCCCCGGGGGATAATTGTGGGGGCGCAGCAGGCGCGGCTGCTCGGCCAGGTAGGGAACGACGGCGCGCTTGTCCCAGATATGGTTTCCCGTGGTCATGCAGTCTACGCCGGCGCGCAGCAGGTCCTCGGCGATCTGTGGCGTCACTCCGAAGCCGGCTGCGGTGTTTTCCACGTTGGCGACGCAGAAATCGATGCGGTACTCGTGGATCAGCGCCTGCAGTTTTTCCTGGATCAGGCGCCGGCCCGGTCTGCCGAAAATGTCCCCGATAAAGAATACGCGCATGAGATCAGTTCCGCCGGTTGAGGAGATAAGAGAAACCCCCGCTTTGCCGTGTGGCAGCTCTATTTGAACCTTGGTGCCAAGGGGGCGTCCTGTGCACTGCGTCAGGCAAGCAAGTTCCCGGGGGAAAAGCTCGCACACGGCAACACAACGCGGACTCCCATCAAATAGAATGTTGGCTCAAATACTGTTTGCCATCACCAACATCGCAGGGGCATATACATAATACCCGCTCCGCGGGGGCGGAATCAAGCCGCGTCCCGCGGCTCTCCGCCCCGGGGCGCCGGAACCCCGGCTCCATGGCTCAGGTAATCCCGGAGGGTTCTCCCGGTGTGGGATTCCGGGCAGCGGCCTAGGTTCTCCGGGGTGCCCTCGAAGACCAACCTCCCCCCGCCTTCTCCCCCCTCCGGGCCGAGGTCGATGACCCAGTCGGCGGCCTTGATGACCTCCAGGTTGTGCTCGATGACTAGCAGGGAGTTCCCGGTCGCCAACAGCCGGTCGAAGGCGGCCAGCAGGACCCGGATGTCGTCGAAGTGGAGGCCCGTCGTCGGTTCATCGAAAATGAACAGGGTGTTGCGGGTGTCGGCCCGGGCGAGGAAGGCGGCCAGCTTGATCCTCTGTGCCTCCCCCCCGGAAAGGGTGGTCGCCGACTGGCCCAGGCGCAGGTATCCCAGCCCGATCTCATCGAGAATGCGGAGCTTGCGCAGGAGGGGCCCCCTCCCCGCGAAGAATTCCAGGGCCTCGCCGATGGTCAGTTCCAGTACCTCGGCGATGTTTTTCGACCGGTAACGAACTTCCAGGACGCGGGGGTTGAACCGCTTTCCGCCGCAATCCTCGCACACGAGCTCCACGTCAGCCAGAAACTGCATTTCCACGGTGACGGTGCCGTTGCCCTGGCAGGCAGGGCAGCGGCCGGTTTCCAGGTTGAAGGAGAAGTGCCCCGGTCCGAAACCGCGGCTGCGGGCGTCGGTGGTAGCGGCGAAGGCGCGCCGGATGTCGTCGTAGGCCCCGGTGTAGGTGGCGGGGTTGGAGCGGGGGGTGCGCCCGATGGGGGACTGGTCCACCATGACGATGTCGGCGATCAGGCCGGCCCCATCGACCGAGTCGACCCCGGCGGGAAATTCCCCGCTTTCCCCCCGGACCTTGCGGACCGCGGGGTAAAGCAAGTCGTGGACCAGGGTCGATTTTCCGCTGCCGCTGACCCCGGTGACGCACACCAGCATGTCGAGCGGGATGGAGACGTCGAGGTGCCGCAGGTTGTGGAGCCGGGCGTTGCGGACCGTGAGCGCCCTGTCCGTCCTCGCGCGCCGGGCGCGGGGGAGGGGTATGGCGAGTTCCCCCCGCAGGTAGCGCCCGGTCAGGGACCCCGAGTCCTGCAGCAGCCGGTCGTAGCTCCCCTCGAAGACCACCTGGCCTCCGTGCTCCCCCGCCCGGGGGCCGAGATCGATGACGTGATCGGCCGATTTCATGATCTCCGGGTCGTGCTCCACCACCACCACCGTGTTCCCCAGTTCCTTCAGGCCCCTGAGGATTTCCACCAGCCGCCGGCTGTCTTTCGGGTGGAGTCCGATGCTCGGTTCGTCCAGGACGTAGAGCGCTCCCACCAGGCTCGAGCCGAGCGAGGCAGCGAGCTGGATGCGCTGGGCTTCCCCCCCGGAAAGGGTCGAGGAGAGCCGGTCCAGGGTCACGTAATCGAGCCCCACGCGCACCAGCAGGTCCAGGCGCCGGCCGATTTCCGCGAGCAGCCGCTCGGCGACGGCCGCCCGTTCCGGGTCGAGCTCGAGGCCGGAGAAAAAGGCAAGGGCTTCCGCCGTCGTCATCGCGGCGATGTCGGTGATCGATCGGCCGGCGATGAGCACGTTGCGCGCCTCGCGCGCCAGGCGGGAGCCGCCGCATTCGAGGCAGGGGGCGTATCCCCGGTAGCGGCTGAGAAGAACGCGGACCTGCACCTTGTATTTTTTCCGCTCCAGGTATTCGAAAAAACCCAGGACGCCGGGGAAACGTCCGCCGCCCTGCAGCACCTTTTCCCGCGCCGGTTCCGGGAGGTCGCGCCACGGGATGTGGGCGTCGATCCCCTCGGATGCGGCGAATTGGAGCATCCGGGCCTGGAGGCGGCGGAAGCGGGGGCGGGCCCAGGGGTGGATCGCCCCCGCGGCCAGGCTGAGCGACTGGTCGGGGATGACGCGGTCGAGATCGAGCGCCTGGGTGTTGCCGAAACCCTGGCACGCCGGGCAGGCGCCGAAGGGGTTGTTGAAGGAGAAGAGGCGCGGTTCAGGTTCCCGGTAGGAGATGCCGCAGAGCTGGCACTCGAACGCCTCGCTGAAGGGGACGAGGACGCCGGCGGGGTGGCGGGTCGTGCGGATGTCCGGGTGGGTGCGGCCGATCCGCCGCATGAGCTCCCCGGGTTCGTCGGTAAGGAGCAGGACTTCGAGGCGCCCTCCCGATTCGCGGCTGCAGACCTCCAGGGAGTCCACCAGTCTCGGGCGCAGGTCCGCCCGGACGGTGAGGCGGTCGACGATGACGCGGACTTCGTCCGAGCCGCTCCGGGCGAGGGCCTCGACCGCCCCGGCGGGGTCGGTGAGCTCCCCCCCGACGAGCAGGCGCACGAAACCCTGTCGCTCGAGCCCCGGGAGCATCAATTGCAGCCGCTCGGCGGGCCCGGCCGCGGCCGTCCCCTTTTTTCCGCGCCGCCCGGCTTCGGCCGGGGGCGGGGAGAGGTCGAGACGGGTGCAGAGGTAGAATTTCTGCCCTTCTTCGAGCGCCAGGATGAAATCGGCGATGGTCCCGGGGGTGTCGCGCTTCACGGCACGGCCGCACCCGTGGCAGGTGGTGACCCCGATCCGGGCAAAGAGGAGGCGGAGGTAGTCGTTGATCTCCGTGACGGTGCCCACCGTGGAGCGGGGGTTGCGGGAGTGGTTCTTCTGCCGGATGGCCAGTGCCGGGCAGATGCCTTCGATGTCATCGACGTCGGGCCGGTCGATGCGGTCCAGGAACTGGCGCGCGTAGGCCGAGAGCGACGCGATGTAGCGGCGCTGCCCCTCGGCGTAGAGGGTGTCGAAGGCCAGGCTGCTCTTGCCGCTTCCGGAGACCCCGGTCACCACGGTCAGTGAATTCAGGGGGATTTCGACCGTGATGTTCCTGAGGTTGTGGGCCCTGGCGCCCCTGATGATGATCGCGTCCCCGGCTCGTGCAGTCAACGTCGGTTTCTCCTTGGGGAAAAGTTCCGGCAGGCAGGGGAAAATCATATTTTTACGGCGGGGAATTGTCAATTGGCTCCTGGCCGCGGCGTGACGGTGCCCCGGGCGGTTGCCGGTTGCCGGGGGGCAGGGGGCGGGGTACACTGTCGACGGCATGACAAAAAGGGACGAGCCCGGATTCGGTTTCGAGATACTCTGCAGGGACAGCCGGACCAGCGCCCGGCGCGGGGTGCTGCGCACCCCCCACGGGGACATTCCGACCCCGGTCTTCATGCCAGTGGGGACGGCGGCCGCCGTCAAGGCGATGCCTACGGAAGCGCTCGAGGCGCTTGACGCGCGCATCATTCTAGGCAACACCTATCACCTTTACCTGAGGCCGGGCCACGAGCGGATCAGCCGGCTGGGCGGGCTGCACCGGTTCATGTCCTGGCCCGGCGCCATCCTCACCGACAGCGGTGGTTACCAGGTATACAGCCACCGCGAGCTCCGCCGCATCAGCGAGGAGGGGGTGCAGTTCCGTTCCCACATCGACGGGAGCCGGAATCTCTTCACCCCCGAGAAGGTCATCGGCATCCAGCGCGCGCTCGGCTCGGACATCGCCATGGTGTTCGACGACTGCACCCCCTATCCCGCCGGCCGCACGGACGCGGAGGCTTCCATGGAGCTTTCGATGCGCTGGGCGGCGCGGTGCGCCGAGGAGTGGAACCGTTTCGACAATGGGGGGCGGGCGCTGTTCGGCATCGTGCAGGGAAGCGTCTATCCCGACCTGCGGCGGCGCTCGGTCGAGGCGCTCGCCGACATGGGGTTTGCGGGCCTCGCGCTGGGGGGGCTGAGCGTGGGCGAACCAAAGGAGCTGATGTACGACATCGTGGGCTCCACCGCCCCCCTGATGCCCGCCGACAAGCCGCGCTACCTGATGGGGGTGGGAACCCCCGAAGACCTCCTGCGCTGCGTGGCCATGGGGATCGACATGTTCGACTGCGTGCTCCCCACCCGCAACGCGCGCAACGGCTGCCTGTTCACCAGCCGGGGGCGGGTCCTGATCAAAAACGCGGTGCATGCCGAGGACGGGGGGCCGCTCGACCCGGCCTGCGGCTGTTCCACCTGCCGGAAATATTCGCGCGCCTACCTGCGCCACCTTTTTCTCACCGGCGAGCACCTGTACGCCTTGTACGCCACCCGGCACAACCTGACCTTTTATCTTGACATGATGCGCAAAATAAGAGACGCTATCGACTTCGGTATTTTTGGTAACTGGTTCGGGCTAATGGAGAAAGGGGAAGATCCATTCCCTTGGAGCCGCAAGCTTTAGCCCGCGGTGCGGATTAACGGTTCCTCCCGTTTGCGCAGAGGAATAGAAAAAAAGGGATCCCATGGAACAACCCATCCTGCTGCAGGCGGCATCCTCCGATGCCTTGCTCCAATTTGCGCCGATCGTGATCGTGGGCGTCATCTTCTACCTCCTCATCTTCATGCCGATGCGAAAGCGGCAGAAGAAGGTGGAGGCCATGATCGCGGCGCTCAGGAACGGGGACAAGGTGATCACGAGTTCCGGAATCTACGGCGTGGTGTCCGGGGTGAAAGACAGGACGTTCATTCTCAAGATCGCCGACCAGGTCAAGATCGAGGTTGCCAAAAACGCCGTGGCCGGACTCCAGGGGCCCGAAGAGAATCCGTAGAGCATCCCCGCCCCGATCCATGAACGGCCTTCCCCAATACACGAATTACCGTCAAGGTGGATTATGCAGAAGAATTTGCGCTGGAAGCTTATCCTGATCCTGGTTTTCCTGGGGATCTGCACCTACTTCTTCGTCAGTCCGGCGGAGAAGGGGGCGCCCTTGTTCTCCCGGCTCCCCCTCGGGCTCGATCTGAAGGGGGGGATCCACCTGGTATTGCAGGTGGTGACCGACGATGCCCTGAACCAGGAGCTGCGGCAGGACGCCGACCGGATCGCCCAGGAATATAGGACCAGGGAGATTCCCTTCGCCTCCGCGCGCAAGGGGAACGGTTTCGCGGTCGAGATCCTCGGGGTGGACGCCGACCGGGCGGGCGACGCGCGCGCTTACATCGAGGATACCTACAGACAGAAATACGAGTTGCGGAGCAAGTCGCTCGATGGGAAGACCGACTACGTGCTGTCAATGGCGCCGCGCTATATGCGTGAGACGCGGGAATCCACCGTCCGCCAGGCGCTGGAGACCATCCGGCGGCGCGTCGATGCCCTCGGGGTGTCCGAACCCACCCTGCAGATCTACGGAGGGAGCGGCCAGGAAGTGGACGACCAGATCATCGTGGAGCTTCCGGGGATCGACGACCCGGAGCGCATCAAGGGACTGATCGCCAATACGGCGCAGCTCAAGCTGGCGCTGGTGAAAAAAGAGCAGGGGGGGCCCTTCAGCTCCGTCGAGTCGGCGGTCGCCGCCAACGGCGGCATGATCCCGGAGGATTTCGAGATCCTGCTCTACCGGGAGGACCGTGGCGAGGACAGCCGGGTGGAATACCTGGTGGTCAACCGGACCCCGGTGATCACCGGGAAGGACCTGAAGACCGCGCGGCCGAGCACGGACAGCAACGGCGCCCCCGCCGTCAGCTTCTTCCTCAATTCCGACGGGGCCAGGCTCTTCGCCCTGGCCACCGAGCAGCACGTGGGGGAGCGCCTGGCCATCGTGCTTGACGACCAGGTGCGCTCGGCCCCCGTGATCAACGAAAGGATCGAGGCGGAGGGGATAATCCAGGGCCGGTACACCCAGCAGCAGGCGAACGACATGGCGCTGCTGCTGCGCTCGGGCGCCCTCCCGGCTTCGCTCAAGGTCCTCGGGGAACGCAATGTCGGCGCCTCGCTCGGCAACGACTCGATCAAATCGGGCATCATCGCCTCCCTGATCGGGTTCGGGCTCGTGGTCCTGGGCATGCTGATCTACTACCGATTGTCGGGACTCAACGCCATCATCTGCCTCATCGCCAACACGATCATCCTGCTTGGGTTCATGGGGGCGGTGGGGGCGACCCTGACGCTTCCCGGCATTGCCGGCATCATCCTCACCATCGGCATGGCGGTCGACGCCAATATCCTGATTTTCGAAAGGATCCGCGAGGAGCTGCGCAACGGGAAAACGGTGCGTGCCGCCGTCGACACCGGCTTCACCAAGGTCCTGTGGACGATCCTCGACTCCAACATCACCACGCTGCTGGCGGCCGTCTTCCTGTTCCAGTTCGGCACCGGGCCGATCCGGGGCTTCGCCGTCACCCTTTCGGTCGGATTGATCGCCAACGTTTTCACCGCCGTCTACCTCTCCCACCGGATTTTTGAATTGGTGCTGGGGAGTCGCCGTGTCGAGCACCTGTCGATTTAGCGGAACTTTATCGGACCGGGAGCCACCCAAAGCTGCAGGATGATTCCGGTCGATTTACAAGAGGGGTCGTTCGTGGAACTTTTTAAACAACCTTCAATAAACTGGCTGGGAAAGAAGTGGTGGTTTTACGGCATCTCCGCCGTGATGTTCGCCATCGGCGCGATATCCTATGTCGTCCAGGGGGGACTGAACTACGGGATCGACTTCACCGGCGGGACCATCGTGTTCATCAAATTCCAGAACGCGCCCGACCTGGATCTTCTCCGCGACACCCTCACCACCCCGGATGCCGCCCCGCCGCTGATACAGCGCTTCGGATCGACGGCCGACAACACCGTGCAGGTGCGCCTGCAGCGTCTGCTCGAGGGGGGGCAGGCGGTCGCGGCCGAGCGTGAGCGGCTGATCGCCGCGCTGGAGGAGGGGTTCGGACCTGGAGCCGCCGCCGGGGACCGGGTCGACTTCAACAACGCCGGGGTCTCCCAGATTGCGGACTACCTTATCCAGCGGGACCCTGACGGCCTGAAGGCGCAGGAGAAGTCGACGCTCGAGCTGGACGGCCACTACCGGCAGGCGGCCGAAAAGCTGCTCGATTACCGCAACAAGGAGGCCGACGGGCTGGTCGGCTCCCTCGATGAACTGGGGCGGTCGGGGGTTTCCACGGCGGTGGTGGCGAGCCTCAAGCAGGGGTTCCATGCGGGCGCCTTTGCCATCAAGGGGCTGGAGAGCATCGGGGCTGTGGTCGGGGGCGACCTGCGGAAGCGGGCGACGCTTGCGGTGCTGCTGGCGCTCGGCGCCATGCTGATCTACATCGCCTTCCGGTTCAAGCCGATCTACGGAGTCGCCGCCATCCTGGCCCTGGTTCACGATGTCGTGATCACCCTGGGGCTGTTCGCCCTGACGCAGAAGGAAATCTCGCTGACGGTGATTGCGGCGCTGCTGACCCTGGTCGGGTATTCGGTCAACGACACGATTGTCATTTTCGACCGGGTGCGCGAGAACGTGCGCCTGATGCCCAAGGAGCCGCTGTCGGATATCTTGAACTTGAGCATCAACCAGACGCTCTCCCGTACCATCATGACGTCGGGATTCACCTTTATCGCCGTGTTTTCACTCTTTCTTTTCGGGGGGGAAGTGCTGAACGGCTTCTCGTTCGCGCTCACCGTCGGGATCATCGCCGGCTCCTATTCCACCATCGCCCTCGCGTCGACCGTCGTGGATTGGTGGTATCGTCGCTTTGGGCAGAAAACGGGGCGTAAGACCGCCTGAAGCCGGGGGGGATGCAACGAATAGCTTCGAAGACGGTTGAAGTCACAGAAATTCATGCAAATGCGGGAGAGAAAATCCTTGACAGTTTTTAAGCGGGAATATTAAGATCGGGCCTTCAAAACGATGCCGCAGGATGCCCGGAACGACTGAAGGTCCACGGGCAGCAAACAAGGGGGATACATGTTTGAAGACTTAAATCAGATCGGGAAATCGGATACGGGCAAGCGCCTGGTCTCGGCCCTGGTCGCGATCATACTGGAAATCGCGCTGGTCCTGGCCATGGTCATCGCTCCCCTTATCTTTTTCGATGTTCTGCCGGAGAGCGAGGTATTGAGTTTTCTGATCGCGCCGCCGCCGCCGCCGCCGCCACCGCCGCCGCCGCCGCCGCCGCCGACCAATGTCAAGACCCCGCCCAAGGTCGCGGTCATCGATCCGAACCAGTTCGTGGCCCCCACGGAAATACCGCGCGAGATTCCTCCTCCATCTGACGAAGCGCCCATTGTCGGCGTCAGCAGTATCGTCAGCGGGATTCCGGGCGGGATCGCCGGGGGAGTCGCCGGAGGTGTTTCGGGCGGAGTCGTCGGGGGGTTGCTCAGCGGGGCGGCTCCACCGCCTCCTCCCCCGCCGCCGCCAAAGCCGGTGAAGCGGAATCCTATCAGGGTGGGTGGCAATGTGCAGGAATCCAGACTGATCCGAAGGGTTGACCCTCCCTATCCCGACTTGGCCAAGCGCGCGCGTGTTTCGGGAAAGGTGACCCTGGTGGTAACGGTTGACGAGGAAGGCAATGTTACGGAATGCAGTGTTACCAGCGGGCACCCCCTGCTGAACGACGCAGCACTCAACGCGGTGAAGCAGTGGAAGTACTCCCCTACTTTGCTCAACGGTGAGCCCGTTCCAGTGATCGCTAACGTGACCGTCATTTTTAAGTTGAACTAGGTACCAAATAATTCAATCGGAGGCTAGAAATTCGATGGGATCAATCAATATCGTAGAACTCTGGAATCAGATGGGCGGAATCGCCAGGGGCGTGGTGATCATCCTGGCCATCATGTCGGCATGGTCGTTCGCCGTGATGATTGAGCGCTGGCTGACCTACCGCCAGGCGCGCAAGCAGTCGAGGATGTTCACCCCCGCGGTGGCCGAGGTCCTGAAGGACGGCAAAATCGAGGAAGCGATCGCGCTGGGCGAGCAGTACAACAAGAGCCACCTGGCCAAGGTGCTGGTATCCGGGCTGCAGGAACTGAAGCCGTATGGAAAGGGCAAGGAGATCCCCGGGGAAACCCTGGACGGCTCCCGTCGTGCGCTTGACCGCGCCACCGCCATCTGTATTGAAGACCTGAAGCGGGGCCTCAGCGGCCTGGCCACCATCGGCGCCACCGCCCCCTTCGTCGGTCTGTTCGGTACCACCATCGGGATCATCAACGCGTTCCAGGGGATGAAGACCGAGGAGACCGCGGGGATCGCGGCCGTCGCCGGCGGTATCGCGGAAGCGCTGGTGACCACGGCGTTCGGGCTGTTCGTCGCCGTCCCGGCGGTCTGGGCCTTCAATATTTTCACCAACAGAATTGAAACCTTTACCGTGGAGATGGATAACTCCTCCTCGGAACTGATCGATTTCTTCCTCAAGAAGCGGAGCTAATGCCGTGGCTAGAAGGGTTAAAGCAAAGAGTGTCATGGCTGACATCAACGTCACTCCGATGGCGGATGTCATGCTGGTGCTGCTGATCATCTTCATGATCACGACGCCCCTTCTGCAGAGCGGTATTACCGTCAACCTCCCCAAGGCGAAGAACGCGCTGGACGCACCCGAGGCCGACAGCAAGGAAGCGGTCGTGGTCGCCCTGAACCGGGAGGGGAAGATTTTCCTGGGGAAAAGGCAGGTTGGGGAAAACGACCTGTACGAGTTTCTCGTCCAGAAGTTTTCGGGCGGGGAGCTGAACCGGAGCATCTTCCTGAAGGCGGATACCGCGCTTTCCTACGGACGGGTTGTCCAGATCGTCAACCAGTGCCGAAGCGCCGGGGTGGAGAAGATCGGCTTGATGGCTGAGAAGGAGAAGGAATAGGCGGCGAACGCCCTCCGGCCGTATTGCGGAGGGCGTAACCCTCTCCTGCTCCGAATTCGAGTGGGCGTTGGCCGCGGTCCCGGCGGGGCTTGGGTGAAGGTGTTCCCGCTGGGCCGTGGAAAGAGCCGTGAAAGGGAAAGGGTCATCAAGGGAGCCTGGACCTTCGACGGCCCGGGGCCGGACTGTTGCAAGGAATGAAAGGGATCTACTATGGGAATTGACGTAAGGAGCAAAAAGCGCGCCATGGCGGATATCAATATCACCCCGTATATTGATATCCTTCTGGTGCTGCTCATCATCTTCATGGTGATCACTCCGATTCGCCAGATGGATTTGGACGTCAAGGTGCCGCAGACATCCAACGAAGAGGGCGGTGCCATCGATCCGAGTGTCATTGTTGTTTCCATCGGAGAATCGGCGCAGATCGCCATCAACCAGGAAGAGACGACCATCGCCAGGCTGGGAGCGCAGCTCCAGGAAATCTACAGCGCCCGCGCGAACAAGAACATGTTCATCAGCGCCAGCGCGAAGCTGCCCTACGGCGACGTCGTCCGGGTGATCGATATCGCCAAGGGCGCGGGAGTGGGGGATATCGGTCTTTTGACGGAAGAGATCCGCTGACTACTTAGGACTCGCACTCAGTTTAACTTATAGTTTGGAGGCCACAATGAAGTTGAACAACAAGTGGCTCGCCGTGCTTCTGCTTCTGGCGGTGATGCCCCTGTCCGGCTGCGGTTTCATGCAAAAGTTGCGGGCGCGGGACTACCTGAACAAGGGAGTGAAGGCGTTTACCGATCAGAAGTATGACGCTGCCGCGCAATATTTCCAGAAGACCCTGGAGTTGGATCCCGATTTCGAGATCGCCCGCATGTATCTGGCTACGGCATACACGTCGCAGTTCGTCCCCGGCTCCTCGGATCCCCGGAGCGAGGAGATGGCGAAACGGGCGATCGAAACCTTCAAGGAGGTCGTGGCGGGAGCCGCAGACCCCGCGAAGCCTAACAAGGACGCGATGCTCAGCATCGCCAGCCTGTACTACCAGCTGAACCAGTACCCCGAATCCAAGGAGTGGTGCAACAAGGCCATTGCCATCGATCCGAATAACGCGGAGGCCTACTACCGCATCGCGGTCATGGATTATGATGACGTTGCCGAACGGACGGGGATCCAGGGGGAAAACGTCGAGTTCATGTCGCCGGAGGAACAGGAGACGGCCAAGGCCAACATCGAGGAAGGGTTGAAGAACATCGAGAAGGCGATCGAGGTGCGGCCCAATTATTTCGATGCCTTGGAATACCAGAACCTCCTCTGGAGGGAGAAGGCGAAGTTCGAAACCGACGAGGATGCCAAGGCCGACCTTATCCGCCAGGCGGACATGGTGGCCCTGAAGTCGCTCGAACTCCGACGCAAGGCGGAGGAGGAAGAGGCCAAGCGTCCCAAGAAACTTGGAATCGGAGGTCAGTAGACCCGGCCGTCCTTACGGGGCGCCGGAACGATTCTCCGCAGCGAGGGGAACCCCACGAGGGCGGGATAAGGGGGCAGAATTATTTCTGCCCCCTTTTTTTGTGGGCGCCGGGAAAAGGCGCCCGGAAAACATGGACCCCACGGAGGCACCCCCGGCGGGCGCCGCCGGGGGTGTACTGACCGGGAGAGTCAGACCCTGGAATGATACGTTACGAAGATCTGGCGGAAAAGGTAGCCCGCTACCACCCCGGCGCCTCGCTGGACATGATTCAGCGCGGATATGTCGTGAGCGCCAAATACCACAAGGGGCAGGTGCGTATGAACGGGGAGCCATACCTGACGCACCCGCTCGAAGTGGCCAACATCCTTGCTGAACTCAAGCTGGACCCGGTCGCCGTCACGGCGGGCCTGCTGCACGACGTGATCGAGGACACCCTGATGTCGCCGGAGGAGCTGCGCAAGCAGTTCGGCGATGAAGTCTACCAGGTCGTGGACGGGGTCACCAAGATTCCCGAGATCAATCTGGCTTCCAATTACCAGAAGCAGGCCGAAAACTTCCGCAAGATGCTCCTGGCGATGGTGAGCGACATCCGTGTTCTCTTCATCAAGCTCGCCGACCGGCTGCACAACATGCGCACCCTGCAGTACCTGCCGCCCGAGCGGCGCCAACGGATTTCGCAGGAAACGATCGAGATCTACGCCCCGCTGGCGCACCGCCTGGGGATGGCCAGGATCAGGGGCGAGCTGGAGGACCTCGCCTTCAGTTTCCTCGATCCGGACGCGTACCAGGACACGGTGTCACAGATCGAGAAGCGGCGGATGGTCAGCCAGGATTTCATCCTGGAGACGAAGCGCGCGATAGAAGGGGAAATGCGGCTGCGGCGGATCCCGGTGCAGATCGAAAGCCGGATCAAGCGCATCTACGGTGTGTATCAGAAGATGAAGCGGCAGAAGATCACCATCGACGAGGTGTTCGATTTCGTCGCCGTGCGCGTGATCACCGACAGCGTGAGCAACTGTTATAGCGTCCTGGGGATTCTACATACCCTGTGGAAGCCGGTTCCGGGGCGGATCAAGGACTATATAGCCATGCCGCGGCCCAACCTCTACCAGTCGCTGCACACCTCGGTCATCGGTGCGAACGGCCAGCCCTTTGAAATCCAAATCCGCACGCGGGAGATGCACCGGGTGGCGGAGGAGGGGATCGCCGCCCACTGGAAATACAAGGAGGGCAGGCACGGGGTGGAGGAAGGGGAGGAGCAGTTGCGGTGGCTGCGCCAGCTGATCGAATCGCAGAACGACATCAGCGACGCCCGGGAATTCCTTAGCAACCTCAAGGTCGATCTGTACCCTGACGAGGTGTTCTGCTTCACTCCCAAGGGGGAGGTGGTCACCCTGCCGCGGGACGCCACGCCGGTCGATTTCGCCTACACTATCCACACCGAGGTGGGGCACCGCTGCGTCGCGGCGAAGGTCAACAACCGGATCGTGCCGCTGCGCCACCGGATCCGGAACGGGGAGATCGTAGAGGTCATCACGGAGCCGGATGCCGTGCCGAGCCGCGAATGGCTTGGTTTTGTGAAGACGGCGCGCGCGCGGGGGAAGATCCGGCACTGGATCAACCAGAAAGAGAAGGAGGATGCGGTCCAGTTGGGGCTCAAGCTGATGGAAAAAGAGGCGCACCGGTTCCGGAGTTCCTGGAAAAAGCTCGTCCGGATGCCGGAAATGAAGGGGGTCCTGGAGCTGTTCGGCCTGGAGCGGCCCGAGGACATCCTCCCCAGCGTCGGTTTCGGCACCATCGCCCCCAGACAGATCCTGACCGGGCTCTTCCCCGAACGGGCGCAGCCTCACGATTCGAGGGAGGCGATGCTTCCCCGGGTGCTCGACCGCATGCTGGGTCGGACCGACGCCCCGATCGCGGTCCAGGGACGGGACGAAGCCCTGGTCTACCGGGCCAAATGCTGCCATCCGATTCCGGGGGATGAAATCGTGGGCTATATCACGCGGGGAAAGGGGATCTCGGTGCATTCCGCCGAGTGCCGGACCGTCGCCGGCCTGATGGGCACGAACCGCATCACCGAGGTGAAGTGGGTGAACGGAGGGGAGAGACGGGTCTTCAGCGTGCGCTTGAGGATCACGCTCGAGGACAGGCAGGGGATCCTGGCCGACATCACGACGGCGATTTCCAACCGGAATACGAATATCCGGGAGTCCCGGTCAACCACCGACCTGGGTTCCCAGCGGGGAAAGGTCGAGTTTACCGTGGATGTCGCCGACGTAAAGCATCTGCAGAAGGTGATGCAGAGCCTGAGAGCGGTGGCCGGGGTGCGGGGGGTCGAGAGAGCCTGACGGCCGCACCTCCGCGGCTCAACCTGGACGGTTGCGGATCAGACCGCTTTCTGGACCTTGCCCGATCTCAGGCAGCGCGTGCAGATGCGGATCCTCTTGACGGTTCCATTCTCCATGATCCTGATGCGCTGGAGGTTCGGATAAAACTTGCGCGACCGGATGTTGTGCGCGTGGGAAATGGTATTGCCGAACGTGGGGCTTTTGGCGCAAACGTAACACTGCATTGGCATGGCGGTAACTCCCATTAAAGCGCACAATGCTATCAATTAGGGGACGCGGAGTCAAGGGGCAACGGAGGAGCGCGGCCTGCAATTGAAAAGGAGGCACAGTGGCGGAAGGAATGAAAGATCGATGGGCCCTGGTTCTGGGAGTCAGCAGCGGATTCGGCGCGGCGGCGGCCGTAGCCCTGGCTGGTGAGGGGTTCCATGTCGCGGGGGTCCATCTCGATCGCAGGAGCACGATGGCGGGCGCGGTCAGGGTAGAGGACGAAATCCGGCGGCAGGGGCGGGAGGCGCTCTTTTTCAATCTCAACGCGGCCGATCCCGGGCGCCGTTCCGAGGTGATCGGGACGCTGGCCCGCCGGCCGGCCGACATCCGCCTCATGCTCCATTCTCTCGCCTTCGGCACCCTGAAGCCCTTCCTGGCGGAGGAGTCCGCTGGCCGCATCCGGCCGGCGGACCTCAACATGACGCTCGAAGTCATGGCCCACAGCCTGGTCTATTGGACGCAGGAGCTGAGGGACGCCGGGCTGCTCACCCGGGGGGCGCAGATCTATGCCATGACGAGCGCCGGAGCCCGCAGGGTTTGGCCCACCTACGGCGCGGTTTCGGCCGCCAAGGCTGCGCTGGAGGCCCACGTGCGGCAGCTGGCGGTGGAACTGGCCCCGGAGGGGATTGCGGTCAACGCACTGCAGGCGGGAGTGACCGACACGCCGGCGGCCCGTAGAATCCCCGGCAGCGACGCGATGTTAGCCGCGGCCCGGGCGGCCAATCCCGGCGGGAGGCTGACCGAGCCCGAAGACATCGCTTCGGTCCTGGTCGCTCTCTCGCGTTCGGCATCGGCCCGGATGACGGGCAACATTATCCGGGTCGACGGCGGCGAGGACCTGGTGTAATGTTGGGTTTGGCCCGACTGCGTGGTAGGATGATGGCTTTCGCGCGCCCCGGGGCGGCGGGCGAGAAATTCTTGCTCAAAGCGGGAATCCCCGATTAGATACTTTGGCGGCTCACCGCATCACGAACGGATAACCGGAAGGGAAGAACGGATGGCAGACGATCGCACGAACAGGAACAAGGCCATTGACATGGCGCTTACCCAGATTGAAAAGCAGTTCGGGAAGGGGTCCATCATGCGGCTCGGGGACCGCATTGAAACCACGGGGGTCCAGTCGATCTCCACCGGCTGCCTTTCCTTCGACGCCGCCCTGGGCGTCGGCGGGTTTCCCAGGGGGCGGGTCGTGGAAATCTACGGCCCGGAATCGGGGGGGAAGACGACTATCGCCCTGCATGCCATCGCCCAGGCGCAGAAAGCCGGGGGGACCGCGGCCTTCATCGATGCGGAACACGCCATGGACGCGGGGTATGCCAAGAAGCTGGGGGTCGATACCGACAACCTGCTGATCTCGCAGCCCGACAGCGGGGAGCAGGCGCTGGAGATCGCCGAGGTCCTGGTCCGGAGCGGGGCCATCGATATCCTGGTGGTGGACTCGGTCGCCGCGCTGGTCCCCAAGGCGGAACTCGAAGGGGAAATGGGGGACTCGCTGCCGGGACTGCAGGCACGGTTGATGTCGCAGGCCCTGCGCAAGCTGACGGCCATCGTTTCCAAGTCCAACACCTGCATGATCTTCATCAACCAGATCCGGGAGAAGATCGGCGTCATGTTCGGCAACCCGGAGACGACCACCGGCGGCCGGGCGCTCAAATTCTACTCCTCCATCCGCGTGGATATCCGCAGGATCGGGGCGATCAAGGACGGCGACCAGTTCATCGGGAACCGCACGCGGGTGAAGATCGTGAAGAACAAGCTGGCGCCCCCGTTCCGGGAATCCGAGTTCGACATCATCTACAATCAGGGCATCTCCTACGAGGGGGATCTCCTCGACCTGGCGGTGGAGCACAGGCTGATCGAGAAGAGCGGTTCCTGGTTCTCCTACCAGGGGGAACGGCTGGGCCAGGGGCGGGACAACGCCAAGCAGTTCATCCGTGAGCACCCCGAGGTGGCCCAAGCGCTCGACGCCGGGCTCAGGGAAAAGCTGGGGATGACAAAACCGGAGCCGGCGGCCGCGGAGAAGGGGAAAAAGGCCTGACCCGGAATCGCGCGCACGGGGTTTCCTTTCCACCCCGGATCCTCTATCATGGAAGTGCCGGAGCCGGACAGGCAATCGCGGCCCGCAAGGGTCGAGGAAAGTCCGAACTCCACAGGGCAGTGTGCCTCGTAACACGAGGGGGGGGCGACCCCACGGAAAGTGCCACAGAAAAAATACCGCCCCGCATCGAGGGGTAAGGGTGAAAAGGTGCGGTAAGAGCGCACCGCGACGCTGGTAACAGCGGCGGCAGGGCAAACCCCACACGGAGCAAGGTCAAATAGAAAAGCGCTTCCCGCAAGGGATGAAGGGCGGCCCGTCCGATGCTTTTGGGTAGACTGCTGGACCCCGGGAGTGATTCCGGGGCAAGATGAATGATTGCCGTTCCCGGGCTCATACCCCGGGGAAACAGAATTCGGCTTATGGACGACTCCGGTGCTCCTTCCCCGAATCCCCTTCGCGGGGCTGACCGGGGAAGGAGCGGCTGTCCAGTTTTCCCCGTACCTTTCCCAGCTTCACGCGCGCCTCGAACTGGACCGGGATCTTGTCCCCATCATCCGTCAGCCACAATTTGAACTCCCCGCCATCCTTGAACAGTCCCCCCATCATCGCCTCGGTGTCCACCTTCCAGGCGGGGAACGTCCCTGCCGGGGTCTCGACCCGTTCGCGCCCGCGGACCAGGACCCGCACTTCCTTGATCCGGTCGTTGTACCCGACCATGAAGGTCCGGGTATAGGTGGCGCCGAGCGGAGAGGCGCGCAGGGCGTAGAGCGCGGAAAAGGGGTCGTGCACGCAGGGGGGGATCCCCTCCTTGACCTCGTCCCGCTTGACTACCGGCGGATCGACAGCCTCGTCCGTTTCCCGGAACCGGAGCCGGCCGGAGCCGCGCAGATAGTCGAGTTCGAGGCACCGCATGCGCTTCCCCTCGCGGATGCGGCTGCGGGAGCCCAGTGCGCACAGGTCCTCCGGTTCGGAATAGAAGCGGAATTCGTCCTCGACCTTCATCCGCGCCATCCTGGCCAGCGCTCCGCTCGAGCGCGCGTCCAGCCGGACCTGGAGCGCCTCGTGCCCCAGAAACGGTTCCCCCCCGCGGAGTTCCAGCACCATCTCCCCCGCCGTCATGGAGGGGAGAAAGAAGAGGTACCAGGGCGGATCCCATTTGACGGTGTACACGAGCCGTTCACCGACGGGAAAGGGGGAGGGGGAAGCCGGCGGCGCCCCGGACACCGGCCAGGCCAGGAGGGCAAGCAGGAGCGCGGCCGTAAGACGCATCCTGGGACTAAGGGACAAGGGGTGGTCCTCCTTCATGCGCCGCGAGGCGCCGCACCACGGCGGCAAACACCTCGTCGACGGCGATGTCCATGCATTCCGCCCCCGACCGGCACCTGCGCCCGTGGCAGGGGCTGCAGGGGAGGGCGCGCGTCAACCCCTCGGCGCCGGGGCCGTTCCAGGGGCCGTTGCGGACGGGGGACGTGGGGCCGAACAGGCCGACCGCCGGGGTCCCGAGCGCGCAGGCGAGATGAAAGGGCCCACTGTCGCCGCTGACCATGAGACGCGCCCGGCGGAGCAAAGGGATCATCTGGAGGAAAGAAACCGCGAGCGGGCGCACCCCCGGGTGGACGGCCGCGATCTCGCGGGAGAGCCGCTCCTCGCCCGGGCCCGTCGTCACCGCCACCCTCAACCCCAGTTCCCGCTCGATCCGTGCGGCCAGCTGCCCGAACCGTCCGGTGGTCCACCGCTTGGTGACCCACCCCCCGCCGGGGTTCAGGACGACGAAATCCCCGATGGGGGAGAGCAGCCGGTCGACGAGCGCGCAGTCGTTCTCGCTGACCTCCAGTTCGAAGGGCGCCTCCAGTTTGGGATCCGCTCCCGCCAGGACGGCCAGCAGGCGGTTCAGGTCGGCGACGTGCGCCGGGGCCGGCGGCGGGAGCGCACGGTGGTAGGCGAGGTGGGCGGGCCGTTCGCGCACGAGCGGACGCGAAAACCCGACGCGTGTTTGCGCCCCCGAAAGCATTCCCAGGGTGGCGGACTTCAAGAGCCCTTGAAAGTCGACGGCCAGGTCGTAATGGGCCGCGCGGAGTTCGCGGATAAGGCTGCCCAGCCGCCGCCACGCCGCCCGGTCGGGGGGGAAACGGGCCAGGGACCGGGTGTCCAGGGCAAGGACGCGGTCGACGCCGCGGATGGCGCCCACCAGCGCCCGGCATTGTTCCGCCGCGAGCCAGTCGATCCTGGCGCGGGGAAAGGTGGCGCGCAGGCTCGCGAAGGCGGGCAGGGTGTGCAGGATATCCCCCAGGGAACTCAGGCGCAGGATCAGGATCCGCAGCTCGTGGTTCATGGCCGGAATCGGGACAGGATGATGGAGATCAGGTCGCGGGTCGAATGGTCCTTGGGGTCCCCCGCGATCGCCACGCGCCCTCCGTAGGACAGGACCGTTTCCCGTTCCGGGACGCTCGCCTCGGTGTAATCGGTCCCCTTGGCCTGGATGTCGGGACGGAGCTCGCGGAGGAGGGGATCCACCGTGGGGGTGTCGAAGACGACCACGAAGTCGACGCATTCCAGGGCGGCAAGGATTTCGGCGCGCTCCAGCTCGGACTGCAGGGGACGTCCTTCGCCCTTGAGCTTCCGGACCGAGGCGTCGCTGTTGATCGCCACGATCAGAACGTCTCCGAGTGCCCGGGCGGCGGTGAGATAGCGGACGTGGCCGGCGTGCAGCAGGTCGAAACAGCCGTTGGCGAAAACCGTCGTGCGCCCCGCCGCGCGCAGGCGCGCGACGATCGCGGCGAGTTCCGGCGCCGTCCTGATCTTGCCGCCGGGAAGCGGGGCGGCGGTCATGCGTCCGCCTCGACGGCGGCGCGCAGTTCGGTGCAGGTGGTGGTGGCCGTGCCCCGCTTCATGACGACGATGCCCGCCGCGTAGTTCGCCAGCCGGGCGGCATCTTCAGCCGGGGCGCCGCAGGCGAGGGCCAGCGTGTAGACGGCGATGACGGTGTCCCCCGCCCCGGTGACGTCGGCCACCTCGTCCGTGCCGTATACCGGGATCTGGAGGGGGGGCTTCCGTTTCCGGAAAAGGGTCATGCCGAAGCGCCCCTGGGTGACCAGCAGGGAGTCGAGCTGCTGGCGCTTCATCGCCCCCCTGGCGGTCCGGGCGAGGAGGCGGGAGTCCCCATCGATGACGATCCCGGCGGCCGACTCCAGTTCGGTGATGTTCGGGGTGATGGAGGTCGCCCCGTGAAAGCGGTTCATGTGGAAGCGGGAATCGACCACGATCGGGATCCCGCGCTCGACGGCGGCCGCGCGCAGCCGCTGGTAGAGGGTTTCGTCGATGGAGCCGTACCCGTAGTCGCTGACGACGATGCCGTCGGCATGGCGCAGGGGGCCGCGCAGCCGGGGCCAGAGCGAGGAGGGGGAGGGGAAGTTTTCGGGCGTCCGGTCGATGCGGACCACCTGTTGCGGGGCGGAGTGATGGGCCCCGGCGAGGATACGGGTTTTGACCGGGGTCGAGCAGGATCCGAGTCGCATGAAGGCGCGGGTGTCAGCCCCCTTGCCCCTGAGAAGCGCTTCGATTCCGTCCCCTGCCTCGTCCCGGCCCGCGAACCCAGCCACGGAGACGGCGCAACCCAGCTCCAGGAGGTTATGGGCCGCGTTGGCGGCCCCGCCCGGTACCCGGACGAGATCGCCGTACTCGAGGACCAGCACGGGCGCCTCGCGCGATACGCGGGCGATGCGGCCGTAAAGAAACTCGTCGGTGATCGGGTCGCCGACGACCACCATCCTCTGTTTCGGGAATCGATCCAGGATTTCCAGCAGCTGTTCGCGCATTTCCGTTCGAGGAATGTAACAGAGTGGAGGTCAAAAGACAATTTGGGAGTGTGCGGCGGCCGGTTGAGGCAGGGCGCGGACGATCGCCGCGAGGAAGGCGTCTTCCCCGCAAAACTCTACGATCTGGCAGGCGACCAGGAGGGGGAAATCGGGGGGCGCGGTGATCTTGACGGCGTCTTTCTCAGTGACGACGATGGCATCGGCATCGAGGCGTCGCGCCGCGGCCAGGCAGTGGGCCCAGTCGCCGGGGGCAAGGGAGTGGTGGTCGCGGAAGAAGGAGGCGCCCGTTACCTCGATCCCGAGGCGCTCGATGTCGCCGCGAAAGCGCGCGGGATTGCCCAGGGCGGCCACCAGGAAGGCGGTGCGGGGCGGCGGGACGCCCCGCGCGCCGCCGGCCTTCCAGCCGGGGTAGGGGACCAGGGAGACGATGCTCTGGACGCAGTGAAAGACCGGTTTATCGCCCGCCAGGGAGCGGACGTCGGCCTGGGCGCGGGCGGCGTCGGGCGCATCCGGACTCCCGTTGATGACCACGAGGTGGGCGCGGCGCAGCGCCGCGGGCGGCTCGCGCAGGGAGCCCCGGGGGAGGAGCCGGCCGGCGGCCAGCGGGCGGCTCGGATCGACGATGACGATGTCCAGGTCCCGGCGGAGGCCGCGGTGCTGGAAACCGTCGTCGAGGATGAAAACGGCGTCGGGCGCCTTTGCGGCGATGACGCTCCCGGCCGCATGCCGGTCGGCCGCGACCCCCATCCAGATGCCGGGGAAGCGGCGCCGCAGGAGCGCGGGCTCGTCCCCGATTTCGAGCGCGGGGCGGACGGGGGTCACGCCCGGGGGGAGGATGTGCGTCAGGCCCGGTCGGCGCCTCCCGTAGCCGCGGGTCAGCACGGCCGGCCGGCGGCCCCGCTCGAGCAGCGCCTCGACCAGGTAGGCCGCCAGGGGGGTTTTGCCCGAACCGCCGAGGGTGAGGTTGCCGACGCTGATGACGGGGCCGGGAAGGCGCCTGGGCGCCGCCCAGCCCCGGGAGTAGGCGTGGTCGCGCACCCGGACCGCGAAACCATAGAGGCTGGCGGCAACGGCGAGCAGGGGCGCGGGGGCCCGCAGGATCGTGTCCATAAAGGGATAGGGTATCACGGTCCGCCGCGCAACCCAAAGATCGAAGGGAGAGCGGTTTCTGGTTGAATAATTAGTCAGTGATAGGCATAAATATCGACCGGGGGTGACATGACGACCAAGCAAGCGCGCCAGGCGAGACTGCTGGACATCGTCCGCAACCACCGGATCGAGAGCCAGGAGGACCTGTCCCGGCGGTTGCGCAGGGTGGGGGTGGCGGTCACCCAGTCCACCCTGTCGCGCGACATCCGCGAACTTGGGCTGGTGAAGGTCCGCGGCTGTTACCGGGCCGAAGGGGATCGCCCGGAGCCCGCGCCCGGGGAGGCGCTCAGGCGGACCATCGGGCAGTTCGTGGTGAGCACGGCGGTCAGCGGCAACATGCTGGTCATCCGGACCTCGCCCGGAAACGCCCATTCGGTCGGCGTTGTTCTCGACGCGGCCCGGTGGCCCGAAGTGCTGGGCACCGTGGCCGGCGACGACACCGTCTTCGTACTTTTAAGCGGCGCTCGGCACGGCGGGACGGTGCTGGAGAGGATCCGGGCGCTGACGGCCTGATTCGTGCCTGGGGAGGGATCGATGAGAATCGCCATCAAGCTCGGCGGCAGCATCCTCGAGGATGCCGCCATCAGGGGGCGCCTGCTCCGGCAGGTCGCGGAACTGACGTCGGGCGGACACGAAATCCTGCTGATCCACGGGGGGGGGAAGAGCCTGAACCGGCGGCTTGGGCAGCTTGGCATGGAATCGCGTTTCATCGAGGGGTTGCGGGTCACCGACGCCGCCACCCTCGAGGTGGCCGTCATGGTGCTCGCCGGCGAGGTCAACAAGAGGGTGGTCGCGGAAATGAACGCCCTCGGGGTCGGGGCGCTGGGCTTGTGCGGCGCCGACGCCGCCGCCGTCCGCTGTGAGCCGGTCGAGGGGACGCCGGGATTTCCCGCCGGGATCGGGTTCGTGGGCCGGGCGACGGGGGTGAACGCCCCGCTGTTCGATCTGCTGCTGGGTGCGGGCTATGTCCCCGTCCTTTCCAGCATCGGTTTCGGCGCCGGGGCCGGTCTCTACAATATCAACGCCGACCAGATGGCCTCGGCGTGCGCTGCGGGCACCGGGTGCAGGCGCCTGGTATACCTGACCGATGTCGCGGGGGTGAAGGACGAGCGCGGGGAGGTCATCCCGAGGCTGACCAGGGACGACATCCTCGACCTGCGCCGACGCGGGGTTCTTTCGGGTGGGATGCTGCCGAAGACATCCTCCTGCCTGGACGCGCTTGAAGCCGGGGTGGCCGGCGTTTACATCCTGCCCGGGGACAGCCCCGGCATCCTCACCCGGTTCGCCGGGGGGACCCTGACGGAAGGGACGGAGATCTATGGAAATGCATGACGATTTCAATCTGACGCCGGAGGAGATCCGGGCTCTGGAGGAGACCTGGCTCTTTCCCACCTACAAGCGCTCGAACCTGTACTGCGCACAGGGGGACGGGGCCTATGTCCGGGACCTGGCCGGGCGGCGCTACCTCGATTTTCTGGGCGGGATCTCGGTGAATTCCCTGGGGAGCGGCCACCCGCGTATCGTGGCGGCGCTCTCCCGGCAGGGGGAGAGGCTGATCCACTGCTCCAACCTTTTCTACCACCCATACCAGGGGCTGCTGGCCAAAAGACTGGCGCAGCTGGCGGGGATGGACCGGGTGTTTTTCACCAACAGCGGCACCGAGGCGATGGAGGCGGCGCTCAAGATCGCCCGCGCCTACGGCAACGCCCGCGCCCGGGGCGGGAAAACGCGGATCCTCTCGCTGCGCAATTCGTTCCATGGCAGGACGCTGGGTGCGCTGAGCATCACGACCCAGGAGAAATACCAGGCCCCCTTCCGGCCGCTGATCCCGGAGGTCGGCGTCGTCGAAGCCTTCACCCCGCAGGCGCTCGCCGACGCCTTCTCCGACCGGGTCTGTGCCCTGGTCCTCGAGCCCGTGCAGGGGGAAGGAGGGGTCTTCCCCCTGCCGGCCGATTTCATGCAGGCGGCGCGGGAGTTGTGCGACCGCCACGACGCGCTGCTGGTCGCGGATGAAATCCAGTGCGGGCTGGGGCGAACCGGGAAACTCTTCGGGTTTGAGCATTACGGCATCCGGCCGGACGTGATCACGCTGGCCAAATCGCTGGCGGCGGGGTACCCTCTCGGGGCCGTTCTCGGCAACGCCCGTGTCTCGGGGACGCTCGGGCCTGGTGATCACGGCACCACCTTCGGCGGCGGCCCGCTGGCGTGCCGGCTGGCACTGGAGGTCCTGGCCGTCATCGAGGAGGAGGGGCTGGTCGCCAAGGTGAAGGAGACGGGGGACTACCTCCTCGAGGGGCTCCGGAGCCTGGCCCGGCGGCACCCGAGTATCGACGAGGTCCGCGGCCTGGGACTGATGATCGGCGTCGAATTGGGGGATGCGGCCAAAGAGACCGTCAAACGGTTGCTCGAGAAGGGGGTCATCGCCAACGCAGCGCACGAAACCGTGCTCCGGCTGCTCCCCCCGTTTACCATCACCCGGAAGGAGTGCGACCTGTTCCTCGAAACCCTCGACGGGGTTCTCGGGGGGATCGAAGCTGAACAATCCCCCGCTTCCTGACGGGGGAGCCGACGGCCGGACCGGAAAGCGGTTTCCGCCGTCCCCCATTCCATCAATGTGATGAACTTGCGACGGGCGTGCATCCATGACAGAAAAAAAATCGCGAGCGGACGTTTCAAAGCCGGCCGCCGGCTGGCACGATATCGAGGGGGGAGTGACCGCTCCCCAAGGGTACCTGGCCTCGGGAGTTGCGGCCGGCATCAAGAAAAAGGGGCTGGACCTGGCCGTGCTCTTTTCCTCCCGGCCGACCGCCTCCGCCGGCGTATTCACCCTGAACCGCGTTCAGGCGGCCCCCGTCCTGCTGTCGCGCGAAAACTTGAAGAGCGCGCGCGGCCGGGTCCGCGCGGTGCTGATCAACTCCGGTTGCGCCAACGCCTGCACCGGGGAAAGGGGGATGAAGGACGCGCGACTCAGCGCCCGCAGCCTGGCGTCACACCTGAACCTGGAGCCCGTGGAGGTGCTGGTCGCCAGCACGGGGGTGATCGGCGGCTTCCTGCCCATGGCGAAGATGCTGAAGGGGATCTCCGGGGCCGTCTCGGCCCTGAACTCCATGGGTGGGAGCGCGGCCGCGCAGGCGATCATGACGACGGACACGGTCGAAAAAAGCTGTGCCATCGAAGGCCGCATCGGGGGGAAGACGGTGCGTATCGGGGGGATGGCCAAGGGTTCGGGGATGATTCATCCCAACATGGCTACCATGATCGCCGTCATCACCACCGACCTGCGGATCGCGCCCCGCGAACTCGGGCGGTGCCTGCGCCGGGTGGTCGACCGCACCTTCAACTGTCTCACCGTGGACGGGGACACCTCGACGAACGATACCGTGCTGGTGTTGGCCAACGGGGCTTCGGAAGCCGCCGCGGCTGATGGCCGGACCCTCGCTTTTTTCGAAAAAGGGCTGCTCGCGGTCTGCGAAACCCTGGCCCGGAGCATCGCCCGGGACGGCGAGGGAGCGACCAAGTTCGTGGAGATCACCGTCAAGGGGGCGGCGGATTTCGAGTCCGCGCGGAAGGTTGCAAAGACCATAGCCCATTCGCCCTTGGTCAAGACGGCGCTTTACGGACAGGAATTGAACTGGGGCCGCATCCTGGCGGCGGTTGGGTACAGCGGCGTCCCCTTCGATCCCGACGAGGCCCTGCTCCGCCTCAACGGGATCCCCATCTTCCGCAATGGATCCCCCGTCGCTTCGACGCGGAGCCGGGCCGAAGAGGCGATGAAGGAGCACGACCTGCAGATCGAGGTCGATCTCGGGGAAGGGAAGGCGAGCGCCCGCGTCTGGACCTGCGACCTCAGCCACGAGTATGTCAATATCAATGCGAGTTACATCTCCTGACCGGCGCAGGGTCCCGCAAATTGCCTTGACAATTGTCCCTGCCGGTCTAAGATTTTGTAAGATTGGCATATCGAGCCGACGGGATGGATTGTTATGAGGCTTTACCAGCCAAAACGGTGTGGCGCCCTATTCCACCTTCAAATCCTCCGCCATAAAGTGCGCCTTATTCTTCCCAGGCCTTAACCCGCCCCTACCCGCCGGTCCGGTGGCAGGGCCGGATCGGATCGTCAGCGAAAGGATCCAGCAATGACAGAGCGAGTGCTCATTTTCGATACCACCTTGAGAGACGGAGAACAGTCTCCCGGGGCAAGCATGACCATCAACGAAAAACTGATGCTGGCCGAACAGCTGGAACGGATGCGCGTAGACGTTATCGAGGCGGGTTTCCCGATTTCGTCCGAAGGGGACTTCGAGTCCGTGCGCCGGATTTCGGAGAAGATCCATTCGATCACGATTGCCGGTCTCGCCCGATGCAACAAGGGGGACATTGATCGCTGCTGGGAAGCTGTACGGGCGGCATCTAAGCCAAGAATTCATGTATTCATCGCAACATCTGATATACATTTAAAGTATAAGTTGAATAAAAGCCGGGCCCAGGTGCTGGCGAGCGCCCGGGAGGCGGTGGCCTATGCAAAATCGCTTGGTCCGGAGGTGGAGTTTTCGGCGGAAGACGCCACCCGTTCGGATCTCCCCTACCTTGCCGAGGTCGTGGAGGCGGTGATCGCCGCCGGGGCCGATGTGGTGAATATCCCGGACACGGTCGGCTACACCATCCCCTCCGAATACGCCGAACGGATCCGCTACCTGTATTCCCATGTCCCCAACATCGGGAAGGCGATCCTGTCGGTCCACTGCCACAACGACCTGGGCCTGGCGGTCGCCAACTCCCTTACGGCGATCCAGAACGGGGTGCGGCAGGTCGAATGCACCGTCAACGGGATCGGTGAACGGGCGGGGAACGCCTCCCTCGAGGAGATCGTGATGGCGCTCAAGACCCGCCGCGACCTTTTCGGTATCGAAAGCGGGGTCGATTCCCGGGAGATCTTTGCCACGAGCAGCATGGTGACGAACCTCACCGGCATGATCGTGCAGCCCAACAAGGCCATCGTCGGGCGGAACGCGTTCCGGCACGAGTCCGGGATCCACCAGGACGGCATGCTCAAGGAGAAGCTTACCTACGAGATCATGCAGCCCGAGGACGTGGGGATCAAGGAAAGCACGCTGGTCATGGGCAAGCACTCGGGCCGCCACGCCCTGAAGCAGAAGTACGCGGAACTGGGCTTCCACCTGAGCGAGGCGGAGCTGGAAAAAGCCTACGTGCTTCTCAAGAAGGTGGCGGACAAGAAGAAGGAGATTTTCGACGAGGACTTGATCGTGACCCTCCGCTACGCGCTGCCCGTCGTCCCCGCGGTCTATAAGATCAAGAACGTCCAATCGATCGCTGGAAACCAGGTGGTCGCCACCGCGACCCTCGTCCTGGAGAAGGATGGGGTTCTCCTGAAGGACTCCTCCACGGGGGACGGCCCCGTCGAGGCGATGGTCAAGGCGGTGAACCGGATCACGGGCATCGAGGGGAAGCTGGCCGAATTTACCGTGCGCAGCGTCACCGGGGGGCCGGACGCCGTCGGGGAAGTGTTCATGAAGGTCGATTTTGACAAGGCGTCGTTCATCGGGAAGGCCGCCAGCCTCGACATTGTCGACGCCAGCGCCCGCGCCTACGTCGATGCGGTCAACAAATCGATTCACTACCATATGGCCCTGGAAGCCCAAAATGGCTCCGTCGAGGCGTAGCACCTCCGGCGGCGCCGGCCGCGAGGCAAAGCCGCCGGGATTGCGGGTGGCGGCGGGAACGCGCGTGGCCCTGCAGGGGGAACTCGGTTCCTTTTCCCACCGGGCGGTCCTCAGGCTGTTCGGATCCCGGGTCGAACCGGTTCATTGCGCCTCCTTCGACGAAGCCTTCGGGGCGGTCCGGAAGAAAAGGGCAGAACTGGCCGTCGTCCCCATCGAGAACACCCTGGCCGGAAGCATTCACAAGAACTACGACCTGCTGGCCCGCCATTCGCTGGAGATCGTCGCCGAAACTTCGATCCGGGTGGAGCACAGCCTGATCGTGCACCCGGGTGTCCGGATCGGGCAGATCCGCCGGATCTATTCGCACCCCGCCGCCCTGGAGCAGTGCAGCCGCCTGCTCGGCCGCCTGCGGAGGGCCGAGCGCCGCCCCTTCTATGACACTGCCGGGAGCGTCAAATTCGTCAGGGATCGGAATCTGCGGGACGCCGCCGCGATCGCATCGGAAGATGCCGCCCGCATCTACGGCATGCAGGCGCTTGTGCGCGGGATCGAGGACGACGCGGAAAACTTCACCCGCTTCATCGCCCTGGCGCCCCGCCGGCGGTTTCCCCGGGGGGGGGAGAAGACCAGCATCGTTTTCGGGCTCGTCAACCAGCCCGGGATCCTCTTCCGGGCGCTCTCGGTTTTCGCCCTGCGCAACATCGATCTCAGTAAGATCGAGTCGCGCCCGAGCCGTGGCCTGCCCTGTGAATACCTCTTTTACCTCGACCTGCGGATCGATGTCCGGAGCCGCGATTGCACGCGCGCGCTCAGGCACCTGAGGGAACTGGCCCCTTATCTCAAGGTGCTCGGCTCCTATTCCGTGCTCTGATCCGCCTCCCCTTGCGCTCCATGCAGCTATCAGTTTGCGGCATGGTCCGGCGCGTGACGACCATGCCGAAGCGGTGCGGGTTTGCGCACGGCTCCAGGGCCCGGCGGCAGCGAGGGTGTAAAGACTAAGAATCCGGCCCGAACTCATGCTAGAATAGCCGCTTATATTTTTGGAGAGGAACGCCTTTATGGTGCGATCGGTCATTGTCGGGAGCGGTATCTCGATTCCCCCCAACCGGGTGACGAACGCGATGCTTGCCAGGATAATGGACGCCGGGGACGAATGGATCCGGGACCGGAGCGGGGTCGAGACCCGCTACTACGTCGACGAAGGGACGGCCACTTCGGACCTGGGGGTTGCCGCGGCCCGGGCGGCGCTCGAGAACGCGGGCGTGGACCGGGGGGAACTCGACCTGATCATCTTCGCCACGATGACGCCGGATCATTTCTTTCCGGGCTGCGGGGGGATACTGCAGGCCAAGCTGGGGGCCCCCCGGGTGCCCTGCTTCGACATCCGCCAGCAATGCGCGGGCTTTCTCTACGGGATGCAGCTGGCGGACGCGCAGATCCGGTCGGGGATGGCCGGGACCGTCCTGCTGGTGGGTGCGGAAACCCACACCGGGTTCATGCCCTGGACCCCGGAAAACTACCGTTATCTCTATGGTTTGACCGAAACCCCCCCGACCGCCGAAGAGTACGCCTGGAACACGCGCTTCCGCAACGTCACGGTGCTGTTCGGGGATGCGGGAGGAGCCGTGGTGCTCAAAGCCTCGGAGGAAGAAGGGCGGGGTGTGATCGATGCGGTTCTCCATACCGACGGAACGGATTACGACCGGATCTACGTCCCCGGGGCCGGCTTTCGGCACCGCCCCTACGTCGATCCCGCGCAGATCGCCCGCGGCGACCATATCCCGGTGATGAAGGGGACCTATGTCTTCCGCCACGCTGCCAACTCCATGACCCGCGTGGCAATGGAGATCCTCGAGCGGAACGGGATCACGATGGATGATGTGGCGCTGGTGCTGATGCATCAGGCCAACTTGCGCATCAACGAGCGGGTGCAGAAGATGCTCGGCATCCCCGATGCGAAGGTCATCCATAATATCCAGAGATACGGCAACACGACGGCTGCGACGATTCCGCTGCTGTGGGACGAAGCCGCACGCACCGGCCGGATCCGGTCCGGGGACCTGGTCATGATGGTGGCGTTCGGCGCCGGGATGAACTGGGGCGCGCTCCTTATGAGGGTGTGAGCCCTGCAATTGCAAAAGGTTGAAGGACAATAAGAAAGGATGATGCCGGCGAAATCCGGACGCCCGGCGGCGAGCTATTGAGCTTGACACGATCGGATTGGTTGTATTCTTATCTAAAACTCTAACCAATGATCATTTTGAGGCCTCCTGAATTATGAGCAACGGACTGGATAAAGAGACGCTGGACCTTACGCTGGAAGCATTGAGGGATTTCACCTCTTCCCGCCTGCCGGAGAAGAAGATCCTGGAACTCGACGCCACGGAGGAGTTCCCGATCGACATCGTGAGGGAGATGTGCGGGGCCGAGTTGGGCATCCAGCTCCTGTTCATTCCCGAGGAGTTCGAGGGGATGGGGGGCGGCGCCTTTGACGTCTACCGGGTGTGCGAAGAACTGGCGCGGGTGGATCTGGGGTTGGCCACGGGGGTGCTGGCGACCTTCCTGGGGAGCGACCCGATCATCTTCGGCGGGACCTACGAGCAGAAAAAGCTCTGGATGACGCGCATCGCCCTGGAGGGCCTGTTGATGGCCTACGGCGCAACCGAACCGGAAGCCGGGAGCGACCTGGCGGCCCTGCGGACGGTGGCGGAGCCGGTTATGGAGGACGGGGACGTCAAGGGGTACCGCATCACCGGGAACAAGCAGTGGATCAGCAACGGCGGCTACGCCGACCTCTATTCCATCCTCGCCCGGGCGCCGGGGGGACCGAGCTGGTTTGTCGTCGAAAAAGACACGCCGGGGCTTAGTCACGGCAAGCCCGAAGACAAGCACGGGATCCGCGCCAGCAACACCGCCACGGTATCCCTGGAGGATGTCTACGTCGACGCCGACCGCCTGGTCGGGGGGGTGGAAGGGCAGGGGCTCATCCAGGCGCAGTTGGTCTTCGGCTACACCCGGCTGATGGTGGCCGCCTTCGGGCTCGGCGCCGGCTGGGCGGCGCTGGACCGCGCCATTCCCTATTCGGTCGGCCGGATCCAGGGGGGGACGCCCCTTTCGGAGAAACAGGGATACACACACAAGCTCATCGTCCCCCACGCCGTGATGCTCGAGGCTTCCCGCGCCTACATCGAGGAGACCGCCGAGCGGATCGATGGCGGGGACGACAACCTGAACACCGAGGGGGCGATCGCGAAGTACTTGGCCACCGAGGCGGGGAACCTGGCGGCCGACGCGGCCATCCAAGCCTTGGGAGGATACGGCTACACCCGCGAATACATGGTGGAGAAGATCAAGCGGGACGCCCGGATCACGAGAATCTACGAGGGGACCAGCGAGATCATGGAAATGACCATCTGCCGCGACCGCTGGCAGATGCATCTCAAGACCCACGGCCGGTTCTATCACGACATGGCGCGGGAAATGGAACAGCTCCACGCCGGGCAGGCGCAGGTGGGCGCCGGGACCGCAGCCCTCTGCCTGCACGGCCTGGCGGAGCTGCTCGAAGTGGCCCGCAAGCAGCGGCTGACGCGGAACCAGCACGTGCTTTTCAGGCTGGGCGAAATCATCGCCTGGGCGGAAGGGGCCGCCAGCCTCGCCCGGCGGGCGGTGCGGGCCGTGCGGGGGGAACTCAACGAAAAGGCGCACGACCGCTTCCAGGCCGAGACGCTGGCCGCTTTCGGCCGCATCTTCGCGCGCGACGCCGCGATGAAGCTGGCGAGCGAAGGGATGCGCTGGATCGGATCGATGATCCCGGAACCGGAGGCGATCCAACTTGAAAAACAGATCATGATCCCGCAGATTTATCGGGCGCAGGCGGGGTTGATGGAAGATATGAACCTGGCGGCCGACATCCTGTACGAGAGACATTCCGGGTAAACTCCCGGTAACCGACAGGGAGGGCGGAGGGAGCCGGGCGCTTCCTCCGCCTCGTCTTGTGATCGTGCCATGGGCGGCGCCGCCGCCCCCGGGCCGGCCGGTTATCGGCCCGGCGGCGGTGTGAATACGGAATTGTCTGGAGGCTCTGGAATAATGAAAGTATCTGCAGCGGAAAAAGCGGTGGCCATTGTCGGCATAGGGGCGATATTGCCCGATGCTCCCAATGCGCCCCGGTTCTGGCAAAACATTCGGGACGGCGTCTACAGCATCACGGAGGTGGACAAGGACCGCTGGGATGCCGCCCTGTACTACGATGCGGACCCGAAGGCTCCCGACAAGACCTATTCTAAGATCGGCGGATGGGTCCGGGAATGGGAGTGGGACCCCCTGAAATGGCGGCTCCCCATCCCGCCCCGGGTCAGCCAGGGCATGGACTTGACTCAAAAATGGGGGGTGGTCACGGCCCGGGAGGCGCTGCAGGATTACGGCTATCCCGACCGTCCCCTGAACCCGGAGCGCACCGCCGTCATTTACGGCAACGCCATGGGGGGGGACACACACCTGTATTCCGCCGCCCGGATCTTCTTTCCGGAATTCGCCGAGGAACTGGCCCGTTCCTCCGGTTTCGCCGCGCTGCCCGCCGAGGTGCGCAAGGCGATCATCGAGCAGATGTACGAGGGGATCGGCGCCAAGATGCCCCCGATCACCGAGGACACCATGCCGGGCGAACTCGCCAACATCCTGGCGGGCCGCATCGCGGCGCTCTACGATTTCCGCGGCCCCAACTACGTGGCCGACGCCGCCTGCGCTTCCGCTCTGGCGGCGATCACGGCCGCGATCTCCGGGCTGAACGATCACCACTACGACGCCGTGCTCACCGGCGGCATCGACGCCAACATGGGCCCCTCCACCTTCGTGAAGTTCTGCAAGATCGGCGCCCTGTCGGCGACCGGTTCGCGCCCCTATGCCGAGGGGGCGGACGGTTTCGTCATGGGCGAAGGGGGGGTGACGTTCCTCATGAAACGGCTGGCCGACGCCGAACGGGACGGCGACAGGATCTACGCCGTGGTACGTTCCATCGGCGCCTCGAGCGACGGCAAGGGGAAGGGGATCACGGCCCCCAACCCGGTCGGCCAGAAGCTGTGCGTGCGCCGCGCATGGGAAAGCGCTGGGGTTGTCCCCGCCCCCGGGGACCTGATCGAGGGGCACGGGACCAGCACCAGCGTGGGCGATGCCGCCGAACTGGAATCGCTGGCCGAAGTCCTCTCCGGGTTCGGGCTCGGACGGGGCTCCCTGGCCCTCGGTTCGGTCAAATCCAACATCGGCCATCTCAAGGGGGGGGCCGGCGCCGCCGGTATCCTGAAGGCCGCTCTCTGTCTGAAGGAACATCAAATCGCCCCCAGCCTGAACTTCGTCCGTCCCAACCCGCACATCGATTTCGCGCAGGCGCCTTTTACCGTCAACACTGCTCTCAGGGACTGGGATGTCGCCCCGGGCCAGGTGCGCCGTGCGGGGGTGAGCGCCTTCGGTTTCGGGGGTACCAACTTTCACGCGGTTCTGGAGGAATACGTCCCAGGACGGCTCGCCGGTGAGAGGAAGCCGCGGGTCACGGTCCCCGGCGCCGTCGAGGAAGCGGCTCCGAAGCGGAACCTGAAGGTCCCCCTGCGGGGGGCCCTGGTCCTGGGGGCGGAATTGGAGGCGGCGCTCGTGGCGCGCGCCGAAGCGGCGCGCAAGGCGGCGGAGGCGGGGCAGGCGCCGGAACCGGCGCCCCCGATGGAGTCCGACCTGCGGGCCCCGCTGCGCCTGGCGGTCGATTACGGCGACGCCGCGGAACTCGCCGACAAGCTCGGGCGGGCGCTCAAGGCGTTCGAGGAGAACCAGCCCGCCCGCTGGAAGGCTCTCCGGCCCAAAGGGATCTACTACGGCAAGGGGCCGGCGCCCAAGGTCGCCTTCCTGTTCACGGGGCAGGGGTCACAGTACGTCAACATGCTGCGGACGCTCAGGGAAACCGAGCCGGTGGTGACCGAGGTTTTCGCCGAGGCCGACCGCACGATGACGCCGTTGATCGGCCGGAGCCTCACCAGCTGCATCTATCTCGACGAGTCGGACGAAGCCGCCCTGGCGGAGGCCGAAAACAGCCTGAAACAGACGGCGATCACGCAGCCGGCGGTGCTGGCCACCGAAACGGCCCTGGCGCGCCTGATCGGCGCCTACGGAATCGCTCCCGACATGGTCATGGGGCACAGCCTCGGGGAGTACGGAGCGCTGGTGGCGGCCGGGGCGATCACCTTCGAAAACGCCCTCAGGGCCGTCAGCGCCCGCGGCAATGAAATGACCAAATGCGCCATGGAGGACAACGGCCTGATGGCCGCCGCTTTCGGCCCGATCGGCGAAATCCAGAAGGTGCTCGAAACGGTCGACGATTACGTCGTCATCGCCAACATCAACAGCACCAAGGAGGCCGTCATCGGCGGCAGTACCACCGGGGTCGAGAAGGCGGTGCAGGCGCTCAAGGAGGCGGGCTACGTGGCGCGCGTGCTGCAGGTGAGCCACGCCTTCCACACCAATATCGTCGCCCCGGCGGGCGAAAGCCTGGCCCGGATCCTGGGGACGATGAACATCCAGCCCCCGGTCATCCCCATCGTCACCAACGTCACCGGGGAATTCTACCCGATGGGGCCGGGGGTGGTCCCGGAGATGATCGACCTGCTGGGGAGACAGGTCTCCTCCCCGGTCCAGTTCATCAAGGGACTCAACACCCTCTATGACGCCGGCGCCCGCGTCTTCGTGGAGATGGGGCCCAAGCGCATCCTCTACGGTTTCGTGGAGGACGTACTGGGCGACCGGGAGGGGGTGCTCTCGCTCTTCACCAACCACCCGAGAATCGGCGAGGCGGCCTCCCTGAACCTGGCCCTGTGCGGGCTTTATGCCGCGGGGCTGGGGGTCGGGCAGGTTCCCGCGGTGGAGCCGGCGCAGGCGGTCATCTCCGCGCCGGCGGCGGTGGCGCCGTTGCGGGCGGAAGCGCCCGTCATGGCGCCGGAGACGCCTCGCACTCCGCCGGCCGTGCAACCGGCGGCGGAGACGGGCCGCATCATGGAACTGGGCCGGCTGTTCGCGGAATTCCTGGATCGCGGGATGGCGATTCACGGCGGGGCCGGAAAGGCGCAGGAGGCGCCGGTCGACGTGTGCATCACGGGCGCCGCCCTCGGCCTCCCGGGCGTGGACGGCGTCTTCAGCGACGAAAACGTGGAGCGGATGCTGCGCGGGGACGTCTTCATCCGCCCGGTTCCGGAAGAGCTGCGCCGGCAGATGGTCGAGAAGAACATCACCCGGCTCGTGAAGTCGGAGGGGGGCGAGGGCCGGTTCGAGTACATCCAGAGCACGGCCGACGTGATCAAACTCGCGGCCCGTTCGAAGGAGTTCGACATCGTCCGCGATTTCGGTTTTCCCGAAGACCGGATGGCCGCGCTCGACCGCGTGACCAAGCTGGCCATCGGCGCGGGCATCGACGCGCTGCGCGACGCCGGAATCCCGTTGGTGATGCGCTACAAGACCACCACCAAGGGGACGAAGCTGCCCGACCGCTGGGTGTTGCCGGACGACATCCGGGACGACACCGGCGTACTGTTCACCTCCGCGTTCCCGGGTTACGACTCCTACGCGGAGATCATGGCCGACTTCTACCAGGACCGCGAGCGGCGCACCCGGCTGGCGGAACTGGAAACCCTGCGCGCGGGCGCCGGCGCCGGGGAGGCGCTCTCGGGGGAGCTCGACCGGCGCATCGCGGCACTCAAAAAGGAGATCGAGGAGAAGACGTATCATTTCGACCGGCGGTTCCTGTTCCGGGTCCTCTCCATGGGGCACTCCCAGTTCGCCGAGTACATCGGCGCACGGGGACCGAACACCTCCACCAACGGAGCCTGTTCGAGCGGCACGCAGGCGGTGGGGATCGCGAGCGACTGGATCCGTACCGGACGCTGCCGGCGGGTGATCGTGATCTCGGCCGACGACATCACCTCCGACAACCTGTTCGGATGGTTCGGCTCCGGCTTCCTGGCTTCCGGGTCGGCGGCCACGGGCGAAAAAGTGGAGGAGGAGGCGATCCCGTTCGACCGGAGGCGCCACGGCCTGATCGTGGGGATGGGGGCTTCGGCCATCATACTCGAGAGCGCCGAGGCGGCGCGTGAGCGGGGCATCCGCCCGATCTGCCAGGTGCTCGGGAGCGTGGTCGCCAACAGCGCGTTCCACGGATCGCGCCTTGACGTCAACCATATCCGCCACGTCATGGAAAAGCTGATTTCCCAGGTGGAAAGGGACCATGGTCTTGATCGCTACCAGATAGCGCCGGAGATGGTGTTTGTCTCCCACGAGACCTACACCCCCGCCCGGGGCGGGAGCGCCTCGGCCGAGGTGTTCGCGCTGCGCCACTGTTTCAAGGAAGCGACCGACCGGATTCTCATCGCCAATACCAAAGGGGCGACGGGCCATCCCATGGCCGTGGGGATCGAGGATGTGGTTTCGGCCAAAATCCTGGAAACCGGCATCGTCCCTCCCGTTCCCAATTTCAAGGAGGTCGACCCGGAACTGGGGAATCTCAACCTCTCCAAGGGGGGAGGCTACCCGGTGCGCTACATCCTGCGCCTCGGGGCGGGTTTCGGGTCGCAGATCAGCATCACGATGATGCGTTGGATCCCTACCCCTGACGGCCGGCGCCCGGCTCCCGGCGCCCTCGGCTACAACACCCGGATTGAAAACCCCGCCGCCTGGACCGGATGGTTGAAGCGGCTGAGCGGTTATGACGCTCCGGAAATCGAGATCGTCAAACGCACCCTGCGGATTCGGGACCAGGGACCGACGGCCTATCGGGAAAACGGGAACGGGTATGCGCCGCCCGCCGCGGCTCCTGCGCCAGCGGCCGTGCCGCCGGCCTCGGCAACTGCGCAGGCCCAGGCGGCCGCGGCGGTTCCTGCCGCCGCACCGGCCGTTACACCCGGGGACGCCGTGCAGCAACAGGTCCTGCGCATCATCGCCGAAAAGACCGGGTACCCGACCGACATGCTCGATCTCGACCTCGATCTCGAGGCCGACCTCGGCATCGACACGGTGAAGCAGGCGGAGATGTTCGCCGCCATCCGCGAGGCCTACGACATCCCGCGCGAGGATGATCTCAAATTACGGGATTTCCCGACGCTGGGACACGTGGTCGGGTTTGTCTATGACCGTAAGCCCGACTTGGCCGCCGCCAGGGCGGCCGCTCCCGCGGCGGTTCCTGCCGCAACGGCTCTCCCCGCTCCGGCCCCGGGTGACGGGGTGCGGGAAAAGGTGCTGGGCATCATCGCCGAAAAGACCGGCTACCCGATCGACATGCTCGACCTGGACCTCGATCTCGAGGCCGATCTCGGCATCGACACGGTGAAGCAGGCGGAGATGTTCGCCGCCATCCGCGAAGCCTACGACATCCCGCGCGAGGATGACCTCAAATTACGTGATTTCCCGACGCTGGCCCACGTGATCGGGTTCGTCTACGACCGCAAGCCCGGCCTGAGGCAGGGGGAGGGCGGCGCCGCGGCGCCGTCGGCTCCGGAAACGGCCGCTCCGGCGGCAGTGCAGACGGTGGCGGGCAGCATGGAGGCCGCCAACGCCGTGGCGCGCCGGGTGCCGGTGCCGCAGCTGCGCCCCTCCCTGGCGCTGTGCAAGCCCACGGGGGTGTCGCTCGGCGCCGGCAGCCGGGTGGTGATCATGCCCGACCAGGGTGGAATCGCCCGGGCCCTGGTCGCCAAACTGGAAAAGATGGGAGTGGAAACGCTCCTTATCGAAGAGGCGCCCGGGGTGGATGAACTCGGGGCGCAGCTCGAGCGTTGGGCGGCCGCGGGCCCCGTTCAGGGGGTTTACTGGCTTCCTGCGCTTGACTGCCCGAAACCGGTCGCGGAAATGAACGCCGCGGAGTGGCGGGAGGCGACCCGGGTCCGGGCCAAACTCCTCTTTGCCGCCATGAAGACGCTCTACGCCGGGATCGGTGCCCCGGGGACCTTCCTGGTGACGGCGACACGCCTCGGGGGGATGCATGGGTATGACGAGGCGGGCGCCTTCGACCCGCTCGGAGGTGCGGTGACGGGATTCGCCAAGGCCTTCAAGCGGGAGAAGGGGGAGGCGACGGTCAAGGCCGTCGACTTCGAGCCGAGCCGCAAGACCAGCGCGCTGGCCGACCTCCTGATCGGGGAGACGCTCGGTGATCCGGGGGCCGTGGAAATCGGGTACCGGGACGGGCGGCGCTACGCGATCGGGTTGTCCGAACGCCCCGCAGCTGACGGCGGGGGGCTCACCCTTGACAAGGACACCGTGTTCGTGGTGACGGGTGCGGCCGGCAGCATTGTCTCGGCCATCACGGCTGACCTGGCCGGCACGTCGGGCGGGACCTTCTACCTGCTCGACATGACTCCCGAGCCGGATCCGGCTGACGGGGATCTTGCGCGCCTCCGGTCGGATCGCGAAGGCCTGAAGCGCGACATCTTCGAACGCCTCAAGGCCGGGGGGGAACGGGTCACCCCGGTGATGGTCGACAGGGAGCTGGCGGCGCTCGAGCGCCGGGCCGCGGCCCTTGACGCCATCCGGGCGGTGCAGGGTTCCGGGGGGACAGCCCACTACCGGAGCCTCGACCTGATGGATACGGAGGCGGTCGGCCGGGTGATGGAGGAGATCCGCCAGAGCCACGGCCGGGTCGACGTGCTCCTGCACGCGGCGGGGCTCGAGATCAGCCGTGCCATCCCGGACAAGGCCCAGGAGGAGTTCGACCGGGTCTTCGATGTGAAGAGCGCCGGCTGGTTCCATCTCCTCTCCGGCGCCGGGGACATGCCGCTCCGGGCGGCCGTGGTCTTCAGTTCCGTAGCCGGAAGGTTCGGCAACGCGGGGCAGACCGACTACAGTTCGGCCAACGACCTGCTCTGCAAGTGCGTGTCCCATTTCCGTTCGTCGCGCCCCGACTCGTTCGGGATCGCCATCGACTGGACCGCTTGGAGCGGTATCGGCATGGCGTCGCGGGGGTCGATCCCGACCATTATGAAACAGGCGGGGATCGACATGCTGGCGCCTGAGGCGGGAATCCCCGTGGTGCGCCGGGAACTGACCGGGGGAACGCGCGGGGAGGTGGTCATCGGGCAGCGCCTGGGGATCATGGTGACGGAGTTCGATCCCGAAGGGGGCCTCGACGTCGACGCCGAGGGGGCGCTGGCCCCGCTTCTGGCGGGGCGCGGGGTCATGATCGGGGAAGTGAAGGGGATGGGGCTTTACAGCGGGCTGACGGTTGAAACGACGCTCGATCCCGCACAGCAGCCCTTCTTGTACGATCACCAGATCGACGGCACCCCGGTTCTTCCCGGGGTCATGGGGATCGAGGGGATGGCCGAAGCGGCCCGGCTCCTCTTCCCCGACCTGTTCATAGGGGGGGTGGAGGAGGTGACGTTCCTGGCCCCGTTCAAGTTCTACCGCAACCAGCCGCGTACCGTGACGCTCAGCGCCCGGTACGCCGTCGACGGCGAAGACGTCGTCGCAGATTGCTCCCTGGTTGGTGCGCGCCGGCTTCACGGGCAGACGGAGCCCGAGGTCACCACCCACTTCACCGGGAAGGTGCGGTTGGTCGCCAAAGCCCCCGCCGGGAAGAAAAAGCAGGAGGTTCCCGGGGCGGAAGGCGCAACCGGGGCCGAGGCTGCCAGCATCTACCGGGTCTATTTCCACGGCCCCGCCTACCAGGTGATCGACAGCGCCTGGAAATCGGGGGAGGAGATCGTGGGTCGGTTCGCCGGCTCGCTCCCCCCCAACCACCTGCCGGCGGAGCTGCCGCTCGTCGTCGCTCCCCGGTTCGTGGAACTCTGCTTCCAGACCGCGAGCCTCTTGGGCCTGGCCGGGGAAGCCCGCCTGGGGCTCCCCTACGGATTCGAGAAACTCGAGATCGTCTCCGCGCTCGAAAGCGCTCCCGGGGCGGGGCTGCTGGCCGTCGTCCGCCGCAATCCCGAAGGCGCTTACGACGCGGAAGTGGTCGATGACAAGGGGAAGGTCTACATGGTCCTGCGGGGCTACCGGACGATGGATCTTCCGGGCACGGTCGAGGAGGAGGCGCTCCTGGCGATCCGGAAGGCGCTGAAAGCCGACGGGTAGTCCCCGGCAGGCTCCGGCGGCATGGTGCGCGCGCCGGAGCCTGCCCCGCGGTCCTATGAAAGAAAGACTGGGTTGGCTCCTGCAGCATCTCGAGGACGTTCCGGAGGGGGATGACTGGCTGAACGCGGACGAGCGCCGCGTAGCGGCCGCGTTGCGCTTTGCCAAGCGCCGGCAGGATTGGCGGTTGGGGCGCTGGACGGCCAAGCGCGCGGTCCGGGCTTTTCTCGCAATCCCCGGCTTGTCCCCTGACAGTCTCGAAATCCGCGCCGCGGCCGACGGCGCCCCCGAAGCGTTCCGGGACGGCGTGCCCCTGCCTGTGGCCCTCTCGATCAGCCACAGCGGCGGGTGCGGGTTGTGCGCGGTCGCTGCGGCGCCGGTCGCTCTCGGGTGCGACATCGAGCGGCTGGAGGAGCGCGGCGAGGCCCTCGTGCGCGACTACTTCACCCCCGGGGAGATCGGCTTCTGCCTCGAGGCGACGGGGGAAGCGCGGACGTTGCGGACCAACCTGGTCTGGAGCGCCAAGGAGAGCGTGCTGAAGGCTCTGCGCGCAGGGCTGAGGCGCGATACGCGCAGCGTCGAGGTGGATCCCTGGTCGGCCGCGGACGGAGAGCGCGACGGCTGGAATCCCTGGACGGGGCGCTGCCTGCAATCGGGGCGCCTTTTCTCCGGCTGGTGGCGTGCGCGTCGAGGCTGCATCCTGACGCTGTCCTCGGACCGGGAAGGGGTCCCGGAAGAGGCGGGCGCCGGAAGAGAGGGATCATGGCCCTGAAAATCCAAGCCCCCTACCCGCGGACGGCGATCCGGTTCGAGCCCGATTTCCTCGATTTCGAACGCGGCATCCGCGTGGGGAACCTCGAGGACCACCAGCGGATCACCCGCATCCTGAAGCTCGCGCTGGAGGCGCGCTACCGGGAGGGCTTCGTGACCGAGCGCTACGGCCGGGGCGTCTACTGGCAATGGATCGGCTTCGTCTCCCGCTCCAACCGCAGCGCCAAGCCGGTCTCCTCGAAGGTGAGTTTCGGCTGCTCAAAGTTCTTTCTCACCATCGACGGCGGCCTTTTCAAGTGCGGGTTTTCGGTAGAGCGGGGGATGATCCGGCCGCCGGCGGGGAATCTGCAGATCAGGCTCGGACCGGACTGGGACTGGCACCGGCTGCTTGCGGCCCTCGTGCCCGGGGGGGAGATGGAGCGGCGCCTGCGCCGGTTGGTGCGCCGGGAGGGGTTCCGGATCGACGCCGGGAGCTGGGAGCCCCGCACCACTTTCGGCCGGGGGGAGTTTCCCGATATGGGCCTGCTCCACAGGACGCTCACCGAGGCTGACCCCTCCTCCTGGGCCGGATTTCAGGTATACTACCCGATGTCTCCGAAAGAGGTCGCCGGCAGTTCCGGCATCGACCTGGTCGAGGCCATGATGGCCATATTCGGGGAGGTGACTCCGGCGATGAACCTGTGCATGCAGGTGCCGCTGGCTCTCGAGGCATAACCGGTTCCCGCCGGCGGGCGGGAACCATAGCGTAAAGGACAGGGCATCGGCGATGAAGGCACAACATCCGACGGAGAGGGGGGAGGCCCCCGCCGTCCTCCTCCTTGAAAACATCCACCCTGTGGCTGCTGAGGGTTTTCGTGCCGGCGGGGCTTTTCGGGTGGAGACGATGGCGGGAGCGCTCTCCGAGGACGAGCTGGTGGACAAGCTCGGCGGGGTGCAGCTGCTCGGCATCCGATCCAAGACGCGGATTACCGACAGGGTGCTCGCCGCGGCGCCGGAACTGATCGCGGTGGGCTGTTTCTGCATCGGGACCGACCAGGTCGACATGAATGCCGCCACGCGCCGGGGGATCGCCGTTTTCAACGCCCCGTTCAGCAATACCCGCAGCGTCGCCGAACTGACCATCGCCGAAGTCATCATGCTCGCCCGGCGTGCGGCGCAGCGCTCGATGGAGCTGCACCTCGGGCGCTGGCAGAAATCGGCCGTGGGCTGCATGGAGGTCCGCCACAAGACGATCGGCATCGTCGGTTACGGCCACATCGGCCCCCAGGTGGGGCTGCTCGCCGAAGCGCTCGGCATGGAGGTCGTGTTTCACGACATCGTCAGGAAGCTGGCGCTCGGCAACGCGCGCCAGGTCGCGAACCTGGACGAACTGCTCGCAACGGCGGACTTCGTCACGATGCACGTGCCCGATACCGAGCTGACGCGGGGAATGATCGGGCGGGCGCAGCTGGAGCGGATGCGCCCGGGGAGCTACCTGCTCAACCTCAGCCGCGGTTCGGTGGTGGACATCGCGGCGCTCGGCGAGGCGCTGCGGAGCGGGCACCTTGCCGGGGCGGCGCTCGACGTGTTCCCGGAGGAACCGAGCTCGAGCCGCGACCCCTTCCAGTCCGAACTTTGCGGGCTGGACAACGTCATTTTGACCCCCCATATCGGCGGGAGCACCGAGGAGGCGCAGCGCAACATCGGGCTGGAGGTTTCCGAGGCGCTCCGCGATTATGCCCTGAGCGGAATCTCCACAGGCTGCGCCAACCTCCCCGAGGTGCAGATGCCCAAGCTCGCCGACAGCCTGCGCGTGCTCAACATCCACAAGGACGTACCGGGCGTGCTCAGCCGCGTCAACGGCCTGGTGGCGGGGATGGGAGTCAACATCAAGGCCCAGTCCTACCACACCCGGGACGGCATCGGGTACCTGATCATGGACGCCGAGCGCACGCTGTCGCGCGGCATCGGCGCGGAGATCGCCGCGCTCGACAGCAGCATCCGCACCCGCATCCTGAACGGCTGACGCTTGAGACCGCCGCGCCCCATCCGATGTACTGCGCCGCATTCCATGGGCGCCCATAGCTCAGTTGCATAGAAGAAGTCAATCATGAAGATGCTTTGGCGTTTAATTCATTACGTTGCAATTGCCTGTGCAGTTTTGATGATGGGATTTGCTGTTTTGGATAGGCTGCAGCTCAATGGCTTTAAAATTCTTGAGTTAAACGCCTTAGCAAAGACAATTCTATTCTTGATTGGTTTAGCATTTGCCGGACTTGTCCTTTGGAAAGGTAGCAATTACGCAAGGACAAACCTCAGGACTCTAATAGTCTTGGACGTAGTTTGGACTCTTTTGTTTTTGGCGTTTTTTGTCCACCAATATCGAATCGTTCCTGAATTACACGGGTTTGGGGCTGAGGACTACAGGCGAGAATACCTGAAAGGGTTAACGATGCTGATTGTAGCCATCCTTTTTTGGATTGGTACGTTTTCAATTGGTCCCATTCTGAAGTGGAGATATTCAAACAAGAATGCTGGAATAAAATAGGCAAAACAGGGGGGCTCATTTCCGCCGTCCACTTATTTCCGGTGCGATTGTTGCGCCCATTTCCCCGACTCCGAGTTTGACGCTTCGAAACTGCATTGATCTGAATGGCCGCAAGGGGAGTGATGGAGATTCTCTGGTTGGTCGAGCCAGGCTCTCCCAGCCCGAGATGCAATACCTCCAAGCGATTTTTCAAATCGTTTGGGAGAGGAAATAAAGCGGAAACGCGTTTCCTCTAACAGGATGCTGAAAAAGTCGCCATTTGCATCCCAAATTACGTAATAGGAATTGTCTCCTCAGGCGTATATAGATGTTGAGGAGGAAATCGATGCGCGGAGCGGATGAAAAGCAAGCTTGGATGTTCAGTTACATTTCGGACCCCAGCATCTAGGCAGTTACATCCATTTGCAGGTAGGTGGTAGTTGCGGGAACATGAAGGTCGAGGATTACACGCGGTATTATTGAGTCAGAGACATTATTCACGAGGCCCGGGTTTTTGCTCAATAAGAAAGCGGTCGCATGTCTTCACGATCAGCTCCTGCAAAAATGGAACAAAAAGGGCCAGCTTATAATCGACACTCTTGTTTCTGAGCCGATCCCGGTCCGATTGCCAGCAAGATAGCAGAGACGCTGCACACTCTTTAGCTTCACGATGGGATCTATAAAGCTATGATTTGTCAAACAGGCTTATGATGGGTTCCACCCCATGCTTTACAGCGTGTCGTCCAACCTGGATCCTCCAATTCACCGGCAAAGAACGGGATGCCGAAACGGCCGCCGCGATATTTTCAACATGGAGCGAGGCAGCCAGTTCACGAGCGGCGAATTCACATGGGCTCTCAAAAAGAACGAAATCCAGATAGGTATGGATGGCATGGGCTGCTGGCGTGATAATGTTTTTGTAGAACGTCTTTGCGCACTATCAAGCACGGATGTAAATACGCTTCGATCCAACGGAATCAACAGTGTTCTTTCCGATCCAAATGGGCTGTACAAGGTCACGCCTGGAGCCCCAGGTAAAAAGTTGATCGAATAGAGGTGCCATATGCGAGACTTGTTTCTATTGATGGCCCCGCTGGGAATGCTACTATTTATTCCGAGCTCCACTGCAAACGAAATGCTTCTGGACGCAGAACAGCCGTCCGTTTATATCGTGTATGAGCGCTCCGAAGCTGTATCCAATGGGAACGTCGGGGTGACTGTTTGGCTTCAGTTGCACAACAACAGCAAGTGGACGATCAGCATTAGAACGGAATCTCTCTACATCGGAGAAAAGGTGCGCCCCCTGACCCTCATGGACGGCAATGGGATACTGGCGCTCCGCAGCGGAATCATCGTCTCCCCTTGCTATGCCGTTGAAGAACTCTCAGGCGAATCACTGCCTACGACTGGCCAAATCATAAACGAGGAGACATACCAACGTCTACGAGCTGGAAGTGCTTGTACTGTTGGATCAACGTCGTGGATACCTTCTGGTGGCAGTGTTCGTTTTCAAATCCCATCCGAGCATCTTTCTTCGGGACGTCGAGTCAGCATGGATTTTGAATATGAGTGGGAAAAAGCTCGGAACCTTGAACACCGGGTTCTCTTTATGTTCAGCAAGGGAATCCGATCGGCGAAGCCGTGATGGCTTCGGGGGAGTGCGCGCGGCTCGAGATGGATCGGGCGGATTACCGGTTCAGCCGGTGGGAGGTGAGGCGTAAATGAAAAGGCTCCTGTTGACTATTATTGTTCTGTTGATTTCACCCGCTTCGGCTCTCGATTCAACGTCTCTGTATATTAACGACCCGCTGAAATGGGAATTGGTTCGGCGACCGGATCGACCGGGAAAGAAATTTGCGCTCGGGCACATTTTGGTCATTTCACCGAATGGAGATCTCGCAGAAATTTCTGGTTCGCTATACAGAACCGACAAAGGTCTTCTCCAGATTTCTTATTCGGAAGGATTCAGCCTGTCCTCGGGAACATGGGAGAAAGCTGGTCAACATTTATCAGTTCGAACCCGCACGATTCACTCCAGTGCAAAGAGACTGGATGGGACAGATCAACAGTACAAAGAGATGCTATGGAGTTACGTCCCTTTCAGGAAGGGAGACCGGCTGGCAGAACGGATCAATATCAGCGGCGTTCGATACATTCCACTTCGGAACCTCAATGATCCAAACGCGCTGGCCGAGCTCATCCGGTTTTGCCGAAAGGAGGCCGAGGCATCGAAGTAACCCATCCCTGAGAGCATGCAATTCCGGGATCCTGCCGCGATTCCGTAGCTCCGAGTTGGGTGCTTCGAAACGTAGATTGATCCGGGCAGCCACAAGGGGAGTGATGGAAGATCTCGGATCGGTCCCTGCCAATCCGAGACACAATACTTCTTTGGCCTGTGTTCGCGTTGAGGTTAAAAATCCATTTTCCCACGCTTGCCGGAATGAATTTATTGAAGACACCATCCCTAAGCCTGCGGCTTGGAGTTCGGCTGAGGCCGCGCGGAGAGGAAATAAAGCGGAAAGATTTTTCCTGTTTATTTCCACTTCGTTTCCACTTTATTTCTGCTTGCCGTAGTTTGCCGGGAAGAAGAGGAAATCTAGTGGAATAGGTTTCCACTCCTGACAAGGCCATCCTCACTGTTCATGCATGTTATAGCGATCGGCGGATGTTTATTCCGCGGCTTTCAGCGGGTAGCGGACGCGCGTGGACGGGATCGACGACGGCGACGCAGGCGGTGAGTTTGTCGAGGTCCGTGCGGCAGATAAATCGGTGATGAAGGAGTTGACGGACAACGGGCTCAATGAGATCGGACGGAAGAGAATGACGCCGGGATGGGAGCCGGGCGGATACTTGCGAAGGTCGGCGAACTTGATATCCAGAGTCATGAGCAGGCGCAGTTCATCTTTAGCTAAGCGTCAATTCTTCCACACGGGATGGTTACGGCAGCTTCACATTCCAGGGCAGCAGTGCTTCGAGGGCCAGGCTCCCTCAACACCTGGAGCGAAATCTCATCCGTATGAAGAATGCCTTGGACCGGAAGCCTTTCTTTCATCAAATCTTTGATGGCTCCAGCCATTGGCTCCCCTTGAGCATCCAGTTGGAAAGCACCCCGCGGGAAAGATCGATGCCCAACCGCGCATAATGCTTTTCCTGACGGTACCGGGGGACGGCATCGACAAACTTCATGGTCATGACATGGGCCGGGGCCGAAGGCGAGGCCAGCCCCTTCTCGATCACGGGGCGCGGCGCCTTGGCGGTCTTGATATGCGCTTGCGTCCTGTTCTTCTCGCAATGGCGGCGGGCGTAGAGGATGTTCGCATGCTGAACGATCTTCACCTGGGCTGGAATCAGCTTCACCTCATGCCGGAGCTCCTCGCTCATCTCATGCATGGAGCCCCCGCAAGCCGTACAGGCCGGTTCTTCTTCCGGCAAACGATACTCGATCCGCTCTATCGGGATATTCTTGGGAATCGGTTTCCGGCCGGGCTTCTTGCGCTCGTATTGGATGCAAGGCCAGTTTTAGAACCGCCTTCCAAACCGCGTGCCGAAATGCTAAATTGACGGGCGTGGCGCCCCATGTTTTGCGGTGTACGTTTGCAGGTCGGCTGGGCATGCGGGAGGCCAACCTTCGGACGGTTCGAGAATCGAGGACTGGAAGAGCTTGAATATGGTTCAGCGATACGCGCACCTCAGCCAGGAGCACAAACGCCAGGTCATAGAACTGCTCGCCGAGAATTCACCTGCGGTTTTCACTACAGCGGCCAATTCCCCTGCCGGCCAGAAAACCGTAAGTATAAGAAAATAAAAGAGTGCGCCCATAGCTCAGTTGGATAGAGCATCTGCCTTCTAAGCAGAGGGTCGCAGGTTCGAATCCTGCTGGGCGTACCATCTACTTTCCGCGGGGACGAACGGCGGACCGGCTGGAGGCAGGGCGGGGATCTCCGCCAGGAGGAAGGATGAAGATCTTCGTTCCGGGGCGTGTCTGCTTGTTCGGGGAACATTCCGACTGGGCCGGCGGCCACAGGCGCATCAACTCCGAAATCGAAAAAGGGTATACGCTGCTCACGGGGACCGACCAGGGGCTCTACGCCGAGGTCCGGCCGCACCCGACGGCGCTCGTGATGACGTCGGTGACGCCGGAAGGGGAGCGGGTGGGGCCCTACGAGATCCCGATGGAGCCCGAGGCGCTGATGGCGGAGGCGAGCCGGGGGGGATTTTGGAGCTATGTCGCCGGGGTCGCCTACCAGGTGCTGACCAACTACCACGTGCGGGGGCTCGAGATCGACAACTACCGCACCGACTTGCCGATGAAGAAGGGGCTCTCCTCGAGCGCCGCCGTCTGTGTCCTTGCGGCACGGGCGTTCAACCGGGTCTACGATCTGAAGATGACCACCCGCGGGGAGATGGAACTCGCCTACCAGGGGGAGATCTCCACCCCCTCGCGCTGTGGACGGATGGACCAGGGGTGTGCCTTCGGCAACCGCCCCATCCTGATGACCTACGACGGCGACCGGGTCGAGGTGAAGGAGCTGCGGGTGCCCGAGGACCTCTACCTGGTGCTGGTGGACCTCGAGGGGGAGAAGGACACCCTGGAAATCCTCGCCCGGCTCAACCGCGCCTATCCATTTGCCGACAACGAGGTCGAGCGCGGCGTCCAGAAACTCTTCGGCCCGATGAACCGGAACATCGTGCAGCGGGCGGTCGGAAAACTGGAAACGTCCGACGCGCGGGGGCTCGGGGCGCTGATGCGGGAGGCCCAGGAGGCGTTCGACCGCTACGCAATCCCGGCCTGTCCGGAGGAACTGACGGCGCCGCGGCTGCACCGCGTGCTCGGCCTGGAGGCGCTCGCTCCCCATATCTGGGGAGGGAAGGGGGTGGGCTCCCAGGGGGACGGCACGGCGCAGCTGCTGGCCCGGAGCGCCGAGGATCAGCGGGCCGTGATCGAAATCGTCGAGCGCGAACTCGGGATGTCGTGCCTGCCGCTGACGCTGCGGGCGGGACGGGGGGTACGCAAGGCCGTCATCCCCGCGGCCGGCTTCGGCACGCGTCTCTTCCCGGCTTCCAAGGCGACCAAGAAGGAACTTTTTCCCATCGTCGACCGGGACGGCATCGCCAAGCCCGCGATCCTGCTGCTGGTCGAGGAGGCGCTCGGGGCGGGGATGGAAGAGGTGATCATCGTGGTACAGAAGGAGGATCTCCCGGAATTCCGATCCTTCTTCGAGGAACAGGTCACGATCGAAAACTACAACAAGCTTCCGCGCCATGCCCAGGAGTACGCCCGCCGCATCCTCGAAATGGGACGGAAGGTGAAGTTCGCCCTGCAGACGGTGCAGGAGGGCTTCGGCCACGCCGTCTACGCCGCGCGCGAAGCGGTGGGGGACGAGCCCTTTCTCCTCATGCTGGGGGACCACCTCTACCGCTCCAACCGCAAGGAGAGCTGCGCCCGGCAGCTGGTGGATGCCTACAACGGGCACGGGGCGAGCGTCCTGGGGCTCAGGCGCACCGAAGAGCGCCACCTCGGCAACTTCGGTGTGGCTACCGGGGTGTGGCTCGAACCGGAGCGGCTCCTCAGCGTGAGCGAGTTCGCCGAAAAGCCCACGGTGGAATACGCGCGTGAAAACCTGCGCGTGCCGGGCCTTCCCGGCGGGGAATACCTGACCGTCTTCGGTCAGTACATCATCAAGCCGAAGATCTTCGAGTTCCTCGAGGAAAATATCCGCAACAACGTGCGGGATCGCGGGGAGTTCCAGCTGACGCCGGCGCTGGACCGGCTGCGGCGCGAGGACGGCTTCCTGGGGCTGATGATCGACGGCCAGCGCTACGATATCGGCCTGCCGGAGTACTATCTGGACACGCTGGCGAAATTCAGCCGGTAAAGGGTGAAATACCGGAGAGAATCAATGGCGTCACCCCGGGTTCCATGCTATCATTCCGGTTAGTTTTCAAGGGTGGTGAGCGTAGCTCAGTTGGCAGAGCTCTGGATTGTGGCTCCAGCGGCCGGGGGTTCGAATCCCCTCGCTCACCCCAAACCTCCCAATTGGGGACGTCCCACACGTTTCCCTATTATTCTATACGGTAACAACCGGAATCGTCCTCCGGATTCCTCGCTTTCGCAAGCATCCATCTCCCGCAACAGCCCTGCCGCTGCCGGAAAATGGGAAACGTGTGGGACGTCCCCAATTAATTTGACAGAAAATTGATCAATCCATAAAATAAATCAATCGGCACTACCGGGTCCTGAAGGATGTTCCTTCAGGAGGGATTTGGGATTGGTCGGGCCGCCATCCGTACAATTGTTGTTTGTTTCCGGCAAGTCGGAAGCCATATTGAAAGCCGTCTCCGGACAGACGACAAGAGATCATCGCCATGGATGGTTCCTTACGGATGTGCGGCCATTACTGCTTCGATATCCCCGTAACCAGTGATTACAGAACCTCCCGCAATCCGGCCAAGGCGCCGATCCATGCATTGATCCTTTGCGGATTACACTCGGACTCTTCAGCATTCCCCATCCAAGCATTCAATAATCCTTTGGAGGCCAAGGGTGTGTTTGACGATGTCTTTCCGACATCTCTTGCAGGGCAAAAGTGTAATCATCGAGGAGGAGCGCATGGCATTGGATAAGATTATAGTTTTAGTAATGGCAACAGCGTTTTTTGGAAGTCTGATTTATCTGGCCTTGAAAGGCCGGCGAGAGGAAACCAGAAAGGGACACCCCCCCTCTTCTCCCAACCAACATGGTGCTGATGCTGTCGTTTCAACACCTCAATCTCAGGAAAAGGAGCGGCGGAAATCTAAGGACTGATTTAGGCGGAACCCGCTTGATTATTCACTCTCAGTCATAATCGGCATATAGACGTACTATGCGGCGCTTTGGTTGACGATCTCGGCGCAGTATGCCGCCGAAATCGAATCGGAAGCCTTCAAATCACCGAATTACTCATGGTATCGGACGAGAATGAATTTTCGTCAATTGATCCCGACACCACTCGTTGAGAGGAACTGTGCTGAATAAATGGAAAAAGCTTTGGTTTGTCCCGGCAATGTTTGCTTCTGCAGATTACGGGTTTGCTTTGCTCCATTCATCCCGAAAGGAAGGTTTTTGCCAATATTCCCTTTGACATCCTCGGAGGCGATATTCTCGTCAAATGCAGCGTCAACCTCGATAATGCCAAGGGGTGCCAAGAACATTTCCTGGCATAGGTGCCGAGGCATCTTGAAGACGACAAGCTCTAAAATCATTTAGGAAATGTTGAAGGATTTAATGGCGCACCCGGCCCGACTCGAACGGGCGGCCTGCGGATTCGAAGTCCGACGCTCTATCCAACTGAGCTACGGGTGCGCGGCATGGATAGTACTACAAAAATTGGGGACGTCCCACACGTTTTCCATTTTCCGGCAGCGGCAGGGCTGTTCCGGGCGATGGATGCTTGCGAAAGCGGGGAATCCGGAGGACGATTCCGGTTGTACCGTATAGAATAATCGGGAAACGTGTGGGACGTCCCCAATTTAGGAGGCGGCATGATCGGTGCGATCGCGGGAGACATCATCGGATCGGTATACGAGGCCCATCCCATCAAGACCCGTGATTTCCCCCTTTTCGGTTCCGGTTGCCGGTTCACCGACGACACGGTGCTCACCGTCGCCGTTGCGCAGGCCATCCTGGAAGACGGGGATTACGCCCGCTGGGTCCGACGGCTCGGCAGGCGGTACCCTTGGGCGGGCTACGGCGGCGCCTTTTCCAGCTGGCTCCAATCCGACGCGCCGGAACCGTACCACAGCTGGGGCAACGGGTCCGCCATGCGTGTCAGCCCGGTGGGATGGGCGTTCGACACCATGGAAAGGGTTCTCGAGGAGGCCGCCCGTTCGGCCGCAATCACCCATGACCACCCCGAGGGGATCAAGGGCGCGCAGGCGGCGGCGCTGGCCGTTTTCCTGGCGCGAACGACCCGGGACAAGGAACGGGTTCGGCGGGAAGTGACGGCGAGGTTCGGGTACGATCTCACCCGCACGCTGGCGGAAATCCGGCCCGGCTACGCCTTCGACGTTTCCTGCCAGGGCTCGGTGCCCGAAGCCATCATCGCTTTCCTCGAAGCCGATTCCTATGAGGACGCCGTGCGCAACGCGGTGTCGCTGGGAGGGGACAGCGACACGCTGGCTGCGATCGCCGGCGGGATCGCCGAAGCCTGTTTCAGCCGCATCGGGCAGCCGATCCTCGATCATGTCCAGGCGTGCCTGACTCCGGACCTATGGGCGATAACGGAACGGTTTTGCCGGAGATACGTCAACCGGTAAAAGCGCAAATGTGCGGAACGCCCCATTATTGGCGGGCCGCGGCCGTGCGCCGCAGGGGCGTGGTGTATAGGGTCATGACGTGGGTGGTCTGGTCCTCGTTGGACAGGTAGGTCAGGGTCTGGTCCGCTTCGATCCCGGGAATGCCGTAGTTATGGCAGATCACTCGTGATCCCGGCTTCATCCTGTCGAGCTGCGGCAGGAGCTTCCGGTTCAACTCGGGGAGCAGGTAGAGCATGATGACCGAGGCTTCGCTCAGGTCCAGGGTGAACATGTCGGCTTGGACGATCTTCACCAGCTCCTGCACCCCGTTTGCGGTGACGTTGGCCTCCGATGCCCGGACCATCTCCGGGTCGATTTCATAGCCGATTCCCCGGCAGCCGTATTTCTGCGCCGCGAGGATCACCATCCGCCCGTCGCCGCAACCCAGGTCGTAAACCAGGTCCTCTTTGCCGGTGCGCGCCATCTCGAGCATGATGGAGATCACGTCGTAGGGGGTCCCGACATACACTACGTTATAGGCCTTGGGCGTGGGCCCCGCCTCTTCCCGGGCCGGCAGGGATGCGGAAAGGAGGAGCGGGAAGAGCAGGAGGAGGCAGCCGACGATCCTCGCTGCGCTGTGAAACACGGCCCTGCCTCCCGAAGCATTCCTCATCTTCTGCGGCCCTCATCTGAAAACGGCCAGGAGCAACGCCCGGCTTCGCACCCGGGTGACGGCGGCTTCACTCACACCGCACCCGTACACGTAGGCGATCCGCAGGTTCGGCAGGTGGACCAGTGACTGGATATCCTCGTTCCGGATCCGGGTCCTGGCAAGGTTCAGCGCGTTGAGCCGCTTCAGGCTTTTCAGTTTCCCGAGCCCGGCGCCCGAAATCCGCGTGTCAGCCAGGGCCAGGACCTCCAACTCGCGGAATTCCGCGATCTCGTCCATATCCTCGTCGCCGATGGGATTTCCCGTCAGGTTCAATACCTTGAGCCTGTCTCGGGAGCGGATATTCCGGAGTGCACTGGCGTCGATCCCCGTGTGCTGCAGCGACAGGGCCTCGAGCCCGGCAAGTGAGGAAAGCCAGCGCAGATCCTGGCCGCTCAGATCGAGGCTATGGAGATAGAGCCGTTTGAGAGAACGACATTTTTTGAGGCTTTCCAGGCCGGAAGCGGTCACGGCGCCTCCGCCGATCTCCAGCCACTCCAGGTTGGGTAAATCGGGAAGGAGGCGCAGGGCCTCGTCGCTCATTTCCCCGCCTCTGGCTTCGATCCATCTTGCCGATCCCTGGATGTCCCGGTGAAGGGGAATGCCAAGACGAGCCAATGCTTGCATGGCCGATTGCTCGGAGTTGTTCCCGAAATCGTTGCCGGCTCCGGGAAGGCAAAATCCGGCCATCAGCAAGGCAGTCGAAAGAAATAGGCTGCGCAGACAAGTATTCATTGCGGTTCCCAAGCGAACCGGTTAAATGCGAGTATGCTGGATGCCGTGCAAAGCTTATGTGGACGATTATACGATAAAACCGGGCGTGTGTGCAAAATATCGCAACATTAAGGGGAGAAGATGACCGGAGCTTTCCACCTCGCGGGGTGGAGGGACGCGCCGGGGATCAGTCCAGCCCGTATTCGCGCAGCTTGTCGTAGAGGAGGCGGCGGTTGATCTTGAGGATTCCGGCCGCCCGCGTGCGGTTGCCGCCCGAGGCGGCCAGCGCGCGTTCGATCATCCCGCGCTCCAGCCGGGCGACGGCCGCGTGGAGCCCTTCATCGAGGGGGAAGCCGCCCACGGGGTCGGCTGCCGGCGGGCCCGCGTCGAGCGCCACATCCTCGGGCCGGATCACGCCCGACCGGCCGAGAATCAGCGTCCGCTCCAGGCAGTGCTCCAGTTCGCGCACGTTCCCGGGCCAGTCGCGGGCGGCGAGAAGCTCGACCGCGTCCTCCGAAAGCGTCGGGGTCTGCATCTTCAGGCGCGCGGCGGCGCGCCGGATCAGGAAGGCGGCCAGTTCGGGGATGTCCTTGCGCCGCTCGCGCAGGGGAGGCACGGTGAGGGTGACGACGTTGAGCCGGTAATAGAGATCCTCGCGGAAGCGCCCCTCCCGAACGGCCAGCTCCAGGTCGCAGTTGGTCGCGGCGAGCAGCCGCACGTCGAGCGGGATGGTGACGTTCGATCCAAGGCGCTCGATGGTGAATTCCTGCAGCACCCGCAGGAGCTTGGCCTGGGTGGAGGGGGAGAGTTCCCCGATCTCGTCCAGGAACAGGGTGCCGCCGGCCGCGTATTGGAATTTGCCGATGCGGCGCTGAGCGGCCCCGGTGAAGGCCCCTCGTTCGTGGCCGAACATCTCAGCCTCCAGGAGCGTTTCCGGGATCGAGGCGCAGTTGACCTTCACCAGGCGGCGGGAGCCGCGCAGGCTGTGGCGGTGAATGGCGCGGGCGACCACCTCTTTCCCCGTTCCCGACTCCCCGCGGATCAGCACCGTGGAGTCGGTGGTCGACACCTGGCCGATCAGCTTGTACAGCTTCTGCATGGCCGGGCTCCGGCCGACGATCTCCAACCCCTGCGCGGCGTCTTCTTCACTGCGATAGGCCTCGAGTTCGCTGGTCTTCCGGCGGTTGTCGATGGCACGCTCGAGCTGGATCAGCAGTTCGTCGAAATTCAGCGGCTTGGTCAGGTAATCGAAAGCCCCCAGGGCCATCGCTTCGATGGCGGCCGCGCTGGTTCCGTAGGCCGTCATGATCAGGACCGCGGGGGGGGAAGGATGGTCCTTCAGTTCACGCAGCAGCGCGAGTCCGTCCTTGGAAGGCATCCGGATGTCCAGGAGGGCCGCCTCGACGGGCGAATGGGCGAGATGGTGGGAGGCTTCGGCGCCGTCGGAGGCGCACAGTACCCGGTACCCCTCGTCCTCGAGCAGGGCGCGCAACGCCTCGCGCGCCTGCGCCTCGTCCTCCGCGATGAGAATGGATGCCTTAGGCCTCATCGGCCCCCCCCCTTTCCGCCGGCAGGGTCAGGATGAAGGTGGTGTCCGAGTTCGCCGACTCGAACTGCAGGGAGCCGCCGTGGTTGGCCGCGATTTCCCGGGAGACGGCCAGTCCCAGGCCGCTCCCGTTTTCCTTGGTCGTGTAATAGGCGTCGAAAACGTGCGGCCTGACCTCGTCCGGGATACGGCTGCCCCTGTCGGTGACCCGGATCGAGACCCGGTCCTCCTCCCGCGCGGCCTCGATCGTCACGAGACCCGCGGGGGGGGAGGCGTCGACGGCGTTCAGGAGCAGGTTGATGAGGACCTGCACGATTTGCGGTGCGTCGATATCGGCCTGGAGTTTCTTCGCCGGCAACCGGAGTTCGATGCGGACTCCCTTCTTCCGCATCGGTTCGTGCACCATCTTGACCGCCTGGGTGATGACGGGGGCGACATCCTGCAACTGCCGGTGGGTCATCACCGGGCGGCCGAAGGCCAGCAGGCGCTCCACCATCAGGTCGAGCCGGTCGATCTCCTGCAGGCACTCGGCAACTTCTGTCGAGGCGGCAACCCCGCGCTTCAGCCGGCGTTCGAGCAGCTGCAGCGTCAGCTTGATGGAATTGAGGGGGTTGCGGACCTCGTGAGCGAGGCCGCTGACGACCTTTCCCAGGGCGGCGAGCCGGTCCTGCTGGCGCAGTTTTTCCTCGAGCGCCATGCGCCGCTCCGCCATCAGGTTGATGTCCCGGGCCACCCGTCCCAAATCGCCGGGCACGGAAGGGAGGCGAAAGGAAAAGTCGTCTTCCAGGCGGCGCAACCCCTGCTGAATGGAGCGGATGCCCGAATGGAGCCGATACCAGATGGAGACGATTCCGCCCACCCCCAGCAGGGTCGAGAGTCCCAGAGCCACGAACCACCAGCGGTGCGAACCGATCAGCGGATAGCGCAGCACCGGCACCCGGAGCAGGGTCCACAGGACCATGCCGTTCGAGCGGACGGCGGTGACCGTGATCAGGTCCTGGTTCTCCCAGTCCGAATCGCTGACCATGCCCTCTGTCTCCGCAGCCCGGACGGCTAGGGTGCGGACGAGGTCCCATTCCATCCCGGAGAGGCCGGGCTGCGCCTCGGACTCCTCCTCGGCCGTGGGATAGGCATAACCCGCAACGGCGTCCTCGGCCGGCAGGTACATCCCCCCCTTGATTCCGGGAAAAGCCTCCAGAACGGTGGCGGTGATCCCCTTGAGCGAAATTTCCAGGGCTTGTCGCGGCAGCTGTTCGAGGGGATCGCCTGCATAGGCCGCGCGCTCGCGGACCTGGTGGTGCAGCTCGCGGCACGCGGTTTCACAGCGGCGCAGGGCGTCGCCCAGGAGCTTGGTCTCGGTCGTGAACACGACGCCGCGCACGATCAGGGCCGCCAGCGCTACGACGGCCAGCGATGCGGCCCCAATGATGAAGGCCTGCGCGCGGAAACTGACCGGTGCGGGGAAGCGCATGGACACCTATGGGTAGATGTGGGGGTCGGGGATGGCCGCCTGGGCTATGCACTCCAGGGCAAAAACAAGCAGGGACGAGGCATCGCCCAAAAACCGGGCGCGCTGGTACTCCCGCGCGTCATAGGCGCTGCGCCCCCGTTGGTAGAGAATGCGGGCCAGGGTGACGACCTGCTCCGATTGGCTGTCTTTCGTGAGCGCGGCGAAATAAGGGGCCTGGCGTACCCGGAAGTAACACCCCTGCAACACGAATCCCGCCCCCCAGAAATCCTTCTCCTGGGGTGTGCGCTCCGCCTTGCGCGCCCACGCGATCCGGTCGGCGGCATCGAGCAGGCTGTTGACGGCCCCGATGAGGCGCTCGAACCGGAAACGGTTGTCCGTGGTGCTTGCGGCGCGCTCGAGGAGGTCCGCGGCTCGGACATGCAGCAGTTCGATCTCCGGGCCGGGCTTGCGCACCCGTTTGGCCTTTTCAAGCCGCTTGGCGGTCAGGCTCATCCAGTCCGGCTTGGGCCAGTCCGTGGCCCCGTCGAGCCAGGCCTCGGGGATCTTGGGCGCTTGCGCAGGCGCGGACGCCGACGGGAAGACGGCGGCCAGGGCCAGTGCCAGAATGACCATCTTGCTCAAAATTTGCATCGTTTCTGCCGCTTCCGGGATCCTTACTTATATATCACTTATCGACGGCTCCCGAAAAGAAAAGCGAGCCCGGTCCTAGGAATTGCAGAGAACCAAGTTCCGGCGCATGTCGTCGACCCGGGGGATCGGCCGTGGTTGCCGACGGCAGCAGGCGTCGAGGATGCGCATCAGGTTGGAGGAGGAAAAGTTGCCGGGGATGTCCCGGCACGACTCCTTCAGGAGGCGCCGCAGCGCGGCCCGGGCGCGGCAGGCCTTTACCCTGGCCGCCTGCGGGGTGCAGCGCAGAATCGGGGCGATTTCCTCGTAGGGCAGCTGCTTCAGGTGGTGCAGCACGATCACTTCCCGGTAATCGGCCGGCAGCTGGCTGAGCACCCTCCGGAGCATTTCGGCCAGCTCCCTGTGGTTGTCCTCCGCGTAGGGGTCGGGCAGGGCGTGCAGCCGGCGGGTATCGATCGAGCCCTCCTCCAGTTCGAGCTCGGCGAAGGTATAGGCCTTGCGGCGCCGGAGGCGCCGGCGCTCGTCGAAACAGCTGTTGACGGCGATGCGGCGGAGCCATGGGTAGAAGGGGCGGTTGAGGTCGAATTTTTTCAGGGAGAAATAGACCTTGCACAGGACCATCTGAACGATGTCCTCGGCGTCCGCCGCCGGGCCCGCATGCCAGAATACCAGGCTGGAGATCTGGGGCTGGTATTTGCGTATCAGCTCTTCAAACGCATGCTGGTCCCCGTTCTGGCTTTGACGGATCAGGATCTTGTCCTGTAGGTTCGAGTGAGTCGGGATTGCTTCCTGCATGGGCACTCCAAAAAAAAGAAACCGGCGGTTCTGACGGAATTCGCATTGCACCGGAAGCGCGCATATAAGCCTTGCAATCTCCGTGCCAAAGGTTTTTATTGATGAACAAGCACTTGTGGGTGCATGAGTGACCCCGAGATGTGCGGTTTCTTTACGGTCTCCGTGTGGATTCTTCCCAGGAGAGGGCAGGGTTTCCATAGAGAGGCGCAGGTAGCGCATAAAGGATTGAATGGGTTGCGACGGGGATTTTCTGTGCTACAATGCGCCGCAGTTCAAAAGGATTTCCCGATGACCAAGGTTCGGAAGTGGGGATGCATGGGGTTTGTTCTGCCCCTGTTGTTGACGGTGCAGCTGTATGCCCAGGGGGCGGACTCCTGCATGATGTGTCACCGCAATGAAACGCTCGAGATGAAGCGCAACGGGCGCTCGGTGTCGCTCTTCGTGGATGCGCGGAAGATCCAGTCCTCGGTCCATGCGACGCTCTCCTGCACGCGGTGCCACACGGGGCTCGAGCCGATGAAGATACCGCATGCCGCGGTCATCCCCCCGGTCCGGTGCGAAGGGTGCCACGAGGTGGATGGTTATGGCGGGAGCGTTCACGCGCGGCTGCAGGAAGACGGGAGGGGGAACCCTGCGGCCGGGTGTAAACAGTGCCACGGCACCCATGACGTCCTGTCCCCGAAGGACCCCAAGTCGGCCAACCACCGTCTGCGGGCCGATGTGGGCTGCGGTCGCTGTCACGAGGCGGTTGCGGCCCAATACCGCGGGTCGGCCCATGGCTTGGCGCTCGGGAGGGAGGGGGTTGGATCGCCCGGCTGTCTCGAGTGCCACGGTTCCCACGCCATTCTCCCGCTGGACAGCCCCGATGCCGCGCTCCACAAAACGAAGGAGCCCGCGTTCTGCCTGAAATGCCACCTCGAAGACGACACGGTGCGGACCGAAGTCGGATTCCCGGCCGCCTTCATGGCGGGGTACCTCGACAGCGTGCACGGGGAGGCGCTGTCGGCGGGCAACCTGGACGCCGCCGGGTGCAGCGACTGTCACGGCTCCCACGACGCCAAAGCGGTCAGGGACTCCGCTTCGCGCGTGAGCCGGTGGAACGTGGCCGATACCTGCGGCCGCTGCCACGTCGATATTGCCCGCACCTATGGTCAAAGCGTGCACGGACGGGCCGTCGCGAAGGGGTTGGTCGATTCCCCCACCTGCACCGATTGCCACGGGCAACACAATATCTACAGGGTTGGGGACGAAAACTCCCCGGCCGCGGCGAAGAACGTGTCGGTCGAAATCTGCGCCTCCTGCCACGATTCCCTCCGGCTTACCCAAAAGTACGGCATCGACTCCGACCGCTTTTCCACCTTCAATGACAGCTTCCACGGCCTGGCTTCGCGTGCGGGTGCGCTCGAGGTGGCCAACTGCGCCAGCTGCCACGGGGTCCACAACATCCTCCCTTCCTCCGACCCCGCATCCACGGTCCACCGCTCCAACCTGGCCGACACCTGCGGCAGCTGCCACCCGGGCGCCAACGACAATTTCGCCCGCGGGGCGGTGCACGTCATCGAGGCCCGCAACCCCGAAAGCGGGATCCTCTACTGGATCAGGGCGATCTATCTCTTCCTCATCACCGTCGTCATCGGCGGGATGTTTTTGCACAACCTCCTCGACTTCATCATGCAGGCACGGCAGAGGCGCGCTCTGAGGGCAGGGAAGCAGCCGCACTTGTGGGAGATCCACTACGAGAGGATGTCGCTTGGGGAGAGGCTTCAGCACGCGGTGCTGATGTCGAGCTTCATCATACTGGCCGTCACCGGCTTCATGCTCCGCTACCCTGACGCCTGGTGGGTGGCCCCGATCCAGGGATGCTGCCAGGGCGTTTTCGCGGTGCGCGGAGCGCTGCACCGGATTGCGGGCTTCGCCATGATCGCCGTGAGCCTCTGCCACGTCCTCTACCTGGTCTTCACGAAGAAGGGGAGGGGGCTCCGGCGCGACCTCTGGCCCCGGTGGCAGGATGCCCGCGACGTTGTGCAAAACCTGCGCTACCTGACCGGCCTGTCCCGCCGCAAGCCGCTCTTCGCACGCTTCACCTATTTCGAAAAAATCGAATACTGGGCCCTGATTTGGGGCATCATGGTGATGGCGGTCACCGGTATCGTCATGACCTTCGACGACTATTTCATGGCCCTCTGGTCGAAGCTCGCCTGGGACGTGGCGCGCACCATCCACTTCTACGAGGCGGTGCTTGCAGTCCTGAGCATCGTCATCTGGCACTTCTATTTCGTCATCTACAGCCCGAGCACCTACCCGATGAGCACCGTCTGGATCACGGGAAAGATCTCCGAAGCCGAAATGGCCGAGCACCACCCGCTGGAACTGGAGCGGCTGAAAGCGGCGCAGGAAGAAGCTTCCGAGTCAGCCTGATTAGGCGTTTCCCTCGAGGATCGGGTTCACCTTAGTGATGCCGGGCAGATCTTGCTGCCCGGCACCGGCGGGTGAGTGGGCCAACAAACCCTCGGGCATGTCAAGCGGTTTCGCGACGGCGGCAAAAGGGGCCGGCTTCGGGTATAATGACACCATGAGGTCGACAGGCAGAAGCATCCATCCCGCCGTTGCGGGCGCGTTATTGGCGCTCCTGCTCTCGATCCATCCCCGTACGCCGCTCCTTTCGCCCGCGCCCCTGTCCAGAGCGCAGGTGGTGTTGGCCCTGGAGCGGTGCGCCCCGGAGGGGTACTGCATCGCCGGCCGGAGCAGTGGTATCGAGCGGCCCGCGCGCGAGCCTCATCCCGTTTTCGCCCTGGGCGGGGCCTGTGCCGCGATCTTTCCCCCTGCGCCGGAGCGCGCCGACGTCGAGTGCAAGGAGACGGGCGTCTCTTCGGCCCCGCGGGAAGGGATTGTGCTCGGCCGCGCACCTCCCGCAGGGGGATCGTCTTCGTGTTGTCCGCGGCAATCGCGGGCCTGATCCCATTCATAACACGGAAACGGGAGAACCATGAGCCAGGACAAGATAGTGGTGCTCGTGCTCGTGCTCTTGGCCGCCGGGGCGTTGATCGCGCTCAACCGCGCAGGACACAAGTAGGAGCAACCCGGAAAATGGGGACGTCCCACACGAACCCCATTTTCCGGGGACCCGTCGCCGCCCCGGCCGCATGGAGGGACCGCGGCCCACCGCCTCATGATCCGCCATGGTTTGAAGTGCAAACTATCAAGTCCTTGATTACTTTCGACACCTGTCTCTTCTGCCGCAAACAAAACACCGCCAGGCGGCGCGGCAAGAGTGCGGAGAGTTGATGGACGGGGACGGCAGGATCAAGCTAAATATTTGAAAATGCTGTGGTACGCCTGACAGGGTTCGAACCTGTGACCTTCGGCTCCGGAGGCCGACGCTCTATCCAGCTGAGCTACAGGCGCATACGCCGCAATAGTAAGCGATCGGGCGGGAAAAACCAATCCATAATTTGCGCCTGGGTGTGAAGGGCGTTTCCCCCGGCTTTCGGGGCGTGACACCTTGCCTCGAGGGTGCACCCAGTCGTGGCGCCGATGGCCATGGCGCAGCCAAGATGGACGGGATCGAGGCCACGAGCGCGATCGGGCGGGGCTTGCCCGGAGCCCCCGTTTTGATCCTTCTGAGGGGGAGGAAGCATCTGATATGGTGTGAAGAGCGACAGACGGTTTCAAGGAGGGTAGCCATCATGGTACGCCGCCTCGGCTTTATACTTCTTGCAGCACTTTTCCTTGTTTCGACCCCGGCTTTTTCCGACGACGATGCCTACCTGCGCCTGTCGCGGATCTCCTACCTCGAGGGGGACGTGAGCACCCAGCGTCTGCCCGATGTCGACTGGTCCGCCGCCAGCATCAACCTGCCGCTCGAACCGGGCGACCGGATCTACACCGGACGCAACGGGAGGGTCGAAATCGAGTTCGACGATGATTCCGTGCTGCGCCTGGCTGAAAACACCGACATAGAGATCCTCGCGCTCGACGACAGGATCATCCAGGTGCGGATGCTCCTGGGCCGGGCGACGCTTACGGTCGCCTCCGGCGTCGCTTTCGAGATCAATACCCCCGCGGCCGCCTTCAACGCGACGAAAAAGGGGAGCTACCGGTTCGAGGTGAACGAGGACGGGGACACGGACGCCATCGTGCGCAAGGGGCGGATCGAGGCGGCCAACAGCGTCTTCTCCCGTACCGTCGAATCGGGGACGCGGCTGCGGGTGCGCTCAGGCGGCGACGCGCTCTACTCGGTGGCTCGGTACGAGGAGCGGGACGCCTGGGACGAATGGAACGACCGGCGCACCGTGGACCGCAGGGCATACGCCAGTCGCCGCTACCTCCCCTCGACCGTCTACATCGGCGCCGGGGATCTCGACCGCTACGGACGCTGGGTGAACGTGTCAAACTACGGCTGGGGCTGGGTTCCCCACAGCGTCGACGCGCACTGGTCCCCCTATTCGGTGGGGCGCTGGTGCTACCGTCCCTACTTCGGTTGGACCTGGGTGTCGTACGAACCCTGGGGCTGGTTGCCGTACCACTACGGGCGCTGGTATCGGAATTCAAGTTTCGGCTGGGTCTGGCTCCCCGGGCCCGCCTTCAGTTTCAATTTCTGGTCGCCGGGGCTGGTGGCGTTCTACAGCGGGCCGACCTGGGTGTCCTGGATCCCCCTGGGCCCGCGCGACTATTACAACGTTCGGCACTACCACTACCACCGCGGTATTTACGGTCACCAGCTCGACCAGTTGCGGGGGCTGCACAGCCGGGCGCCCGGGGACCATTTCAACCGGAACGCGCGCGGCGCCGTCCGCACCGTCAAGCTCGAGCATTTCAGAAACGGGAGCTTGAGCGCCGGCACCCGTTGGAGCAACATCGACCGCCCGTGGCGGGAGGGGACGCTGAGGGACAGGATCGACGTGCGCCCGACGCGCGCCAGTTACCGCCCGGCCCCGGAGCGGGAGTTCTCGCGTCCCGAAAACCGGCGGGAACGCCCGGTGGTCGTGCGCAACGAACCGCGGCGCGACGCGCGTGAAGGCAGCGACCGCGAGCGTTTCCGGCCGATCACCCGCCCGGAAACCAGGGAGTGGAGCCGTGAAGGGGACGAACGCATCCCGGTCGCTGGACGGGACGGCGGCCGTGAGGGCTCCGTCCGCAACGACCATGGACGGGAAGGGGGCCAGGCGGAGGCGCGCGAGGCGAGCGGGCGCGGGCGCACCGACCGGCAGCCGCCCGAACGCCAGGATGAGGACAAAGTGATAGAGCGGCTGCAAACCCCGCGCACGGTGGACCGGGAGGGGAACAGCGGGCGTACCCGCAGTGC